>CDZV01015071.1_pt1 | contig 154150 bp, 193 predicted proteins | sample 554851 | NCBI WGS metagenome assembly CDZV01 (sample SAMEA3182090, study PRJEB8094) | gut metagenome | biome: human; feature: gut; material: Stool; isolation source: human stools | place: Canada | collected 2013-03-12
AAAGGTATATCAAAAGATAATAATATATTAAATCGTAAAATTATGAATAGATATGTAAAGAAACCAATTGCGATAGAAGCCGTAAAATGGGAGGCTTTAATAATGATGAGATCAAGGATTTCGCTGGTGATAACGTTAAAATAGAAGTTATTCGTGAAGGTGATGCGGATAGAGGGATACCTCCTTGTATTGATCGCAGTATAAAAACCCTTGAAGGTGTTATGACAGCCAATGTAGGTGATTATATCATAAAAGGGGTAAATGGAGAGTTTTATCCTTGTAGGCCTGATCCCATAGGCATAAGATTCACATCCCGAACAAAGATCAGTTACTATACAATTATCGTTTAATATATAATCACCATCCCAAGTTACATAACTTTCATCTAAAACCTGAGTCTGTAATTCAGATCTGTAAGTGAAATTAATGATCTCCCCAGGATCTTCTATCACCGTTACAGGAACAAAATTAGTTATCCTATTCCCGTATATCACCTTATTAGCCAACTCGCAATGCATACCCGAATTATATTGATACGTAAGGGTTCCCTCTATAATACCTCCACTTATGCCCAAAATAACATTGTACTCATTTTTCGGATTTAGATATGATATCTGGCCACTTATGCTTATAGTTTTTATCTTCTTATCGCGATATATATCAAGATAAGATCCGTTAAAACCAGATTGATATGGCTTCCTATCAATATATATATCTACAAAGCTAAGACACATATTCTTGTTTATATTAATACGGTAGTGGATCTTACCGGGAGAAGAAGTCCTGCGCCTAAACATACCCCCTCCTTATCTGAGGGTTAAAATACCCCCCCCCCCCATATATTCAACTTCTTTATTCATAATATGTTATGTTTTAATTATATCGCAAATATAATAAAATTAATGAGAAGGCCGTGAGGGGACGATGGATGGATTTGATGGGGATATGAGGGATATGTTGGGATGCGCATCACATGTAGAGGTATGCGGGATTGCGGGGATATGAGGGATATGCGGGATATGCGGGATATGCGGGATATGCGGGATATGCGGGATATGCGGGATATGCGGGATATGCGGGATATGCGGGATATGCGGGATATGCGGGATATGCGGGATATGCGGGATATGCGGGATATGCGGGATATGCGGGATATGCGGGATATGCGGGATATGCGGGATATGCGGGATATGCGGGATATGCGGGATATGCGGGATATGCGGGATATGCGGGATATGCGGGATATGCGGGATATGCGGGATATGCGGGATATGCGGGATATGCGGGATATGCGGGATATGCGGGATATGCGGGATATGCGGGATATGCGGGATATGCGGGATATGCGGGATATGCGGGATATGCGGGATATGCGGGATATGCGGGATATGCGGGATATGCGGGATATGCGGGATATGCGGGATATGCGGGATATGCGGGACGGACCACCTCCCCGAAATCGGGCCGTGGGGTCTGCCGTTTTTTTGGACCGCCCCCCCCAATCCACGAAGGGCGGGAAAAAGGAACGGCAAACGCCAGCCAACCAAAAAGGAATGCTTATTCTCCATTTAAATTGTTGATTATCAATGATATAAATCAATATTTTAATATACATTTACATTTGATTAGTTTTATTATATATAATCGTTGAATTTTTATTGTAAAATATTTGTTTGGAAATAAAACATGTATTATATTTGCAATGTGAGATAACAATATTAACAAACAAGGCGTGCTAGGTGCCTATATAAGTCCCTAGGGCAAGGGCGATTAATATGAAAGCAAAAGATTTGAATCGAGTACAAAATGCAGTAAAAAGATCGGAGTCCGAAACTTTGACGGGTGCGATAAAATCTTGGTGCAGATTGTTTAATAGCAAAAAGGATATCATGGATATTATCAAAGAAAACAATATTGAAGTTTCAAAAGAGGTCATCCCGTCTTTAGTCGCTTTGGCTAAAGATAAAGAATTGGTTATTACCATTTGTAAAGAAATTCTCGCGAATATAGATGGGGTATTTTGCCAATATGTAGAAACAGAGAAGATTTACAATGATGAAAATGAATCAGCCAACAATAAAATAATGTTAGCTGAAAAAAAAGCTCAAAAAACTCTTTTTGGTACAACACATAAAGCTTTTGGCTATTGTGCCCCTATTAAATACTCCGAGGATAAAAGCGGTTATTTCGTCATTTATAATAACGAAAGATACAAATCTACTCGAATGGCTGCCAAAATAACAAATTTTTCGTTTTCATTGATAGCCAAATGCATCACCTATTATCTTACTCACGATAAAAATGCAAAGTAATGTCAAGATGTCCTTATATCTTTATATATAGGGGCATTATGGTGGCGATATCTGTACGTTCACGCCGTGCCACTGATTTAGACTAAACAGATAAGACATTTAACATATTGATACATAGATATGCGAATCGGTAGGGTATCGAGAATTCGCATAAATAGGTTGCCGACTAATAGTGTGATCAGGCGTTCTCCTAGTCCAGGGGCGTGCCGTTATTCTTGGCTATGTATCAAGGCTGGTTAATACGTCCGGTCAACCGGATAGGCCATGTAAAGACATGGGGTATATTGGTGTATATACGCATGTATAGGGCGTATGTCCATGTGTAGCGAGAGCAGCACGCATGGAGTGCATTACGGGGTTATAACCGTACCAATATATCAATGCAATAACATATAGGGTTGCTTAAATACTTGTATGTTATATGTATTAATTAAAATAACAACCCTTACAAAGGGTATTTTGTGCGGTTAAATTAACGGACAAAGTGCGCCTTGTCGGTACGTATCACGAGCAACGTATGTACGTATTTGGCTTCGTTCGTTCGGGGCAAAGGGACAAAACCAAAGGGAATAGGGCGGGTGTGGTGTGCCCGGCTAGATGTATTTTGATAACGGCGGCCGTATTGTCTCCGGTCTCCCGTTTCTTATTGGTGCCATTAAAGAGAATAGATTATGTACAAAAAAAAGTTTGATAATTTGAATAAGAAATTATCCATTCAAAAAGAAAAGGCTTTAGAGGCTGCAAGAAAGTCTCAAATGGAGTTTTATATTGAGCTTACCAAAGAACTATACAAGTCTAATAAATTAGATTGCAGTAGGGAATCTGATAAATGTAGGCGGAAACGTGTTAGTTACATGGCGAACAAATTGAGACAGTAGTCGTTTGTTTTTATTTGATTTTAAAGTTTTGCCCTTCCGTATTGTAGTGGTATAAGACGGAAGGGCTTTTTTGTGCCTATATTTTACAGAATGATAGCATATTCATATGTTTTGCTTACACATAAAAGTGTCAAGGCGGTAAATTTTAAGCCCTGATCTAAAATGTGTAAGTAAAATGCTTTATTATGTATCATTCTGTATATATTTATATCCATGCAGGCGGGTATATTGTGCCCTTATGTATGGTTTCGTGCGTGAATCGATCCTAAAAGGTATATAATAGGCGGTACTTATTGTATATTTTTTATCTATATCTGGGCTTATCTCTCCTTAGAGGAAGCTCTAGGGATTGATATATATTATGTTGTTGATACTCAATTTGTTGTATTATTTGAGTGTTGTTTTAAAATCGTGTTTACTTATTGTATATTTTTATGGGAATATTCATGTATTTACTAATTACCTTGTTTTGTTGGTACATGGCGTTTGAGTTGGGGCGGTATGTTATAGCTACGGGCGACGCCCTGCCTATAATCATAGTTTCTTTATTGGTTTTATTATCAATACATTGTATTAGGCAAGTATATAAGGCAATCAAGAACAAAGACCTCGATATCCTAGACTAAATCAGCGTTCCACGTGGAACAAAGTAGCGGGAGGTCTTGGGTTTTCGTGGTGGTTTCGAGGGAGGTTTGGGGGTTGCGTGATGGGACACCTCCAAACAAGGGAAAAAAAAACACCTCCAAACAAGGAAAAAAAAACACCAACAAACAAGAAAAAAACACCAACAAACAAGGAAAAAACACCTCCAAACAAGAAAAAAAACACCAACAAACAAGGAAAAACCTTTCCAAACAAGGAAAAACACCAACAAACAAGAAAAATACCTTTCGAGCAAGGAAAACGCCTTTCAAGCAAGGGGTATCTTCCGATCAAATGTAAAAGTTTGCGAGTGGTAGGAGTTTCCGGTCAAGGCAAGGCGAAGGAAACCAAGGGAAACGGGAGGCGGCGATGGCGTGGGGTTGGCCCCGCTGGTCGTCCGTTCCCTATTCTCCTTTGGCGTTAGTGTAATATTAAAAATCTGATAGTGATATGACGAAAGAAGAAGCAAGAAACGTATTTGGCGGTAGTATAGTAAATAATCTGCTGTCGCTAGGGGCTGAGCCTACCAACGTGGTAAGGCAAGACGGGTTGATAGAATGGAAGAGTGATGGATATATAGAGGTAGGAGGCGTACAGGTATGGGCCTACTATTACTTTGAGGATGGAGAGGATGTTGATAGATGTGATTGGGCGGATCATATGGAGATAGAGATAGAGGAATGTTGGATTTAAAATCGGTTGATATGAGATTCATGTATTTAATGGAGCTTAGTGGAAAGGATATATACGTAGGCGACAAGAAGTGCGAGAGAGTAAAAATATATGTAGGCAGGCCGTTGAGGGATACGCCTAAAACCTATAAACAAATAGGTGGATTTGTAGCAAAAGAACTATCCAACGCTTATAACAGCGGTTGTGTTTCCATCTATGAAGCAAAGGATAAAACGCTCGGATATTCGGTTTATCGAGACGGTTGTTTCTATCCTTATTACGGGAAATTAGAGGTGTAAGAATAACACCAAGGGGAACGGGCGGCGGTGTCACGGCGTGGTAGGCCGCGGGTGTCGGCTGCCGTTCTTTCCTTTGGCGTGGTAATATAAAATACTAATAACATGGACGAGATTATAAAATTACAAGATGAGATACTGTCTTATCTTCGTAATAATATTACAAAGGACGAGGCGTATTATATCCTTACGACTGATAAGGATATGATAGAGGTTCTTATATCAGATAAGAAGGACGGAAGCAAACGTATCAAGATCCTTGATATGGAATATACTATCGAGAAGGATGATATGTTATTGCTATTCGATACTGATGGGGTAATAGACGAATGTCTTTTGGTTGCCAGCTATATAGGGGTAAATATGTATTTTCGCAGGCAAGATGTCAACGCTATTTTGTATAACATCAATAGAGAGAAAGTTATGAAATATCCTTACATAGCTATTCAGTTAGATAATATACAGACTATAGAAAAGCGTAGGGTTGTTTTTGAGATCACCGGGCATAGGATGGATGATAACAAAGAGAGAATAGATTTTATGTTTATTTATTTTATGGCAAGATTATGCGTATAAGAAGAACTGTAAAGGAAAGGGATATTATGAAGGTATGGGTATTCGGGTGCGATCGGAAACTTATAAAATCGGCGGCGGATTCCGGGTTCAGAAACATGTCGGAGGTATTATCTTACGCTAATTGTATGGCAGGAGATAAGCCTGTAGATCATATTAGGGTCTCGAATGAGAATCGTGGCTGGTGTGGATCGTATACTATATATGGTAGGGAGATAGATTAGTTTGATCGTGAACAACAAAGGAGGTGCGTATGAATAATGTTATAACAAACGCCAATGGCGTGAAGGTAAAAGTAAGGGTGTATGATATTGGCGATGGGGAGATAGATAGATACACGATAATATGTGTAAGTGATAAGGGTAAAGATAGTAGTGGGTTGGTATATTATCCTGTGTTTGCATGCAGCGAAAATCCATTTCATCCACAAGGAATAGGAATATATGTTGGTGATTATTATCCATATAGGAGACATTTATACGATTTCGGTAAAAGAGTTAAGGATCTAGCATCCTTACCAGAAGAGGTGATTAAGTACATAAAAATAATAACGACATGAACGAAATAGTTTACAACAATTACGATTTGGTTGCTTTCGAGCAGAATGGAGAAGTGGTAGTGGCCGTAACATTTTACAGATATTACAAGAAGAAAGCTAAGGGCGAGGTTAATTATAGGTGGAGAACCAGATGCCCGGAGTTGGTGGATAAGATTGTAAGACACCGTACCAAGGTGTTTACCGGTCAACTTATCCAGTTAGCGAAAGCGTATGGGGAGAAAAAGGTTATAAAATATCAAAAGGAGGAGGAAGAAGTATGTCAAAATACGATAGAGACGCTATAGAGATATATATACTGGATCATATAGATACAGATAATTATGGTAAGCGGTTTAAATACGATAGGGAATATCTATCTTTTATGCTTAACGTGTTCAAGAATGAGTATAAAGAACATATCAAAAGGGATGGGATTAAGAAAGCTTTTGAGGATTACATAATGAGCGTTCCGTCTATATTCAGGATTCATATAGCGAATTGTGATATTAGATATTTATTACGTTCATGGGGAGTGGAGTTTGATGAGGATGATGATGAGATATACATCTTATACAAGAAGATCATAAGAGAGGTCTTTTTTTAAGATGTGTGAGGATATGAAAGTTTGTTAATGTTGAACCAAACCTTGGCGGGGCGGAAGGATATATCATGATCGTACGTGTACGGATATGATCCGGGGTCGGTTCCCGGCGCCTTGACACAACTTAATTAAATATAGATAATATGGACAATGTTTTAAAAAGAGCGGCAGCGGAACTGAAAGAAGCCGGTTGCAGGGTTTTTGCGTGGCAGGATGATACTTATAATAGGAGTTGGAGCAAGGGTGATTATACGATGTTGTATTACGCCTTCCCTGATTCGCCTAACATCGGGTATCTGAGTCATGGGGAATATGGGATGAACGTAGCATATAGCAGAGCCTATATACCGAGCTGTGGAAGCGGATCGGGGTGTTGTATCAAGGAGGAAGCTACGTTCGACCTTGCGACGGCATTAGACGTAATGAACGGGCCGTTACCTAGGTGGTGTAGGTCTTATGGGGTTTATCCAAAGCAGTACGATAATATTGATAAATGGTATAATAGCGATAATCATAACAAAAAATTATTTAAGGAGATTTGATATGGAGGTAAAAGATTGGGAGAATCTGGTTTTGAATACAGGGGTAGGATCACATTGTTTTGTTACGCTGATTGATGATAAGGACATCAGTAGAGGTTATGCGCAAATCAGACGTGCGGAGCATTTCGGGTATAACATCTGTTTTACAAGGTTATATGGGAATAAGTTTTATTTCGAGAAGATAGAGGAAGGTCGTACGCAACAATACATCAATAGGAGAAAATAATATCACTACCAGATGACAAGGAGACAGTTTAACCGGTTGATAAATGAGCTGAACGGCAAAAGCCCGTTTATCGTGTTGCATAGGGACGCCGTTGCGCCTAAATACGTGGGCGTGGAGGTCTCGAAAGAAGGAGTGGTATATAACTACTCGGTTATAAGCATAAATGACGAATATAAGCCTAAAAAGGCTCTTATTTCGAAGATATTGGGTATAGCTGATAATCTTAATGGCGATAGCGGCTTGGAAAAGGGATAATTGAGTGTATTTATGACCATAATAATAAAAGTTGCGTACTGATACGAATGATATTGGACGGAGGATAAATATGGCAGTATGGTAATAGACAGGTTTATGTCTTAATATCATAATATTCTGCTATTATATCCTCTTTTTGGGTAAGGAGTATAATAAATAATATAAATATCTTGGATATGGAGAAAATTAACATAGGTGATAAGATCGTGAGTAATAATTTTGATATGGATAAGATATGACAAGATACTTGCTTATGATGGCTATGGTGGTACTGACACCACCAAAAGGAAACGGTGGCTTGCCACACGCCCCAAGGCCTGCCGTGGTAGAGGCGAGGGTATGGGACAAGCTGGCGGCCGCCCTGTCTTTCGTGGAGTCAATGGATGATGATCGAGCGTATAACGCCTCATCCGGGGCTTTAGGGAGGTGGCAAATGAAAAGGATATATGTTGATGAGGTTAATAGGATATTACGCCTCAAACGGCAGAAAAAGCGGTATAGATACGATGATCGAACGAATCCTGTCAAGGCTAGGGAAATGTTCGAGATATATCAATCTCATCATAATCCTAAAAAGGATATAGATCGGGCTATAAGATTGCATAGGGGATTACATTCCCCTAAATATGTTAAGGAGGTTAAACGTAAATTAAGGGAATAATATGAATCGTGAGGTATTAATAAGTATCATTAATAGAGGTGGAATAAGGTTTATCCCAATAAGAAGATGTTTCTTATGCAATGAATATGTAGGATATAAATTCGTTAGGATGCGTGATGGAAGTATGATACCGGTATTTTCTAGTGGATGTAGGTGTTGTGGCATAAATAATGGGACGCTATCAGAAAGGACTTGGGATGAGGTGCTTGATCTTGTCAAAACGGTACAAAATAAGCCTATGAATGAGAGAACGGAGGAAGATGAATTTATATTAAATAGTTTAATATAAGGAGGTATTGTATATGAAATGGGTGATAATAAAAGGCGTAAGGTATCCTATGTCCGTGGTGTCGGCATTCGCCGCATATTACGGGAACAATCCGTTTCTGAAGATACAGATAAGGAGCAAATATCACATAATTTATTTTGATAATTTCGATTGTTTGAATATCCAGATAAGGTATTTGACTAACAACTGTCCTGACTTCGTGCAGATAGGAAATTGGTATATATCCAAGAAGCAGGTGATGTCGTGGGGGCCCAAGGGGCAGGCCGTGGACGGATCGGGCTGGGTTATATCCTTCACCCTGTCCTTTGGTTTGGAGAACAGTACTCAAATTAAGTTCGACAAGGAAGAGGAGTATCAAAGAGCTTTAGATAGTTTAAATGAGAAGTTCAATGTAATATTATGAGTTGTATCATGAAAACCATGATACTTAGAGGAGTATTGAGACTGATAGCGATCAAGGCAAATGATGTTGTTTAATTAAAAAATAAATTGTTATGGAAATAAGAGAGCATTTATCGGTTTATCTAGAGAGTGGATATCTTTTTGACGATATGTCAGGAAAATTAAAGTGGTTTGAGATTGATAAGATCTTGATCAGTTTTACATATGGAGTAGTTAGATATGTAGGAACATGGGGAGGATGTAGGACTGAGAGGACATTAGATGGGAAATTATTTTATTCGTCCGAAGAATGTTTTAAAAAGGGCAAGAGCATCCCCAAGACAAAACTATCAATATATGATGTTTTTGAGTCATTATATGGGTTCGTTCCAATAGGTGATGTGTGGAAATACAAAAACGGAAGAGCTGTCAAGGGTGAGTTGGAATATTTTGATGTTGAAATAGATAATAAAGGAAAAATTTATTGTAAGGAAACATATTACAGAACATGTGAAGATGTGTATAAATTCAATGACTTGACTGTAGTTGACAAGAATGGAGACATGAGGTTAGTAAAATCTTCAAAAAGTAAATTAATGCTTACTGATGATCAATTAGATGTTGTGGAGAGAATGAAAGGCGTCATTGATGACATGGTTAGGTTAAAGATGATTATGTATATTGATCAAGACTATAATCTTTGTTTTCTGCCGGGAGATAAAATAGAAGATTTGACAATGGATGAGACAGATGGATTTGTGGATACCACCGGTATAGTGACATCTATAAAATCTAAGGGTGTAGTGGAGTTTTATGTAGAAAATCCTTTTGTGAAGATAAAGGATGAGTGATATCTGAATCTGGATTGTGGTGGTTCGTGAGAATAGCCACAATCATATCTCTAAACGTGAACATAAGGAGGTACGTATGTCATTCGATTGACGTTAGGGATCTAGTTATATTAAAAGAGGAGGGATTATGAAAGAGATTGTATTAAAACTGTATGAGTTTGATGAGCTGTCAAAAGATTCGCAAGAAAGGATCATAGAGCGTGAGCGCTGGAATATAATGGATTGTTGCATGGAAGCTTATGGTGCTGATTATATAAGCGCCATGAAGTCTTTTGGGGATCTGACAAATACTGAGGCTTATGGCTGGGAAGTTGGATATACGAGGTATGATTTTAGATTCAAATTCAAGTACAATGATCCTATATACTGTCATCCAACTGATTATGATAAGGATATATATCCTAATAACTTATGTGGCAAATTACTGTTCAGGTATATCAACAACAACATTATGCCACGTATTATCAAGGGCAGGTATTTCTCCACGTCAGGTAAATATATTGATGGGAAATACAAATACAAGCACAGGTATAGTAAGGTAATGTTTGACTATGGAGATAATTTCCCATTGACAGGGATGTGTTATGATTATTATCTCCTGAAACCTATAATTGATTATTACAATGCATGGTGTACTTATCCGGAGGGTTTTTCTTTAGAGGATCTGATGGGACAATGTTATGATAACTTCTTCAAGTCATGGCATGAGGAATATGAACATTGGGTTGACGATGAAGATGCGATACGTGAGGAGCTTCATCATAACCAGTATGAGGGTCAGCTTTATTATGGGAATGGGGAAGCGCATGCCGGTCCATTGAATAAAATAGAATGAAAAGGTAGTAATTGTAAATTGATAAAGTTATGAATATAGAGATAATAAGATATAGGCTTCCGATTTATTGGATTGGGGCTTTGATTAATGGTGACTACACTGGAATATCTAACGAGGAAGCGCAAGAAGTTGATGACTTTGTAAAACATGCAGATGGTTGTCCAGTTGGTGTGGATTAGGGAACAGAAGGTTTTTATTCGTATAATGACGCAAACGCTATTGGCGGAACTTGTGTCGATGTTATTTTTAGCAAGTATAATCAATAATTAACACTCAAAACTTAATAGATATGAACAACTCTATGGTCGCTCATTTGTGGGCAAACGAAAAGAAAGAATCCGCAAGAGGTAGTAATCTTTTCTTTGAAGGTAGAAGTATTTATTCTTATGGTTATCATTTTGAGGTTGGAAGAATCGTAAGAAATAAGTGTGGTGAAAAGGCGTATTTGCTTAACGATAAGTATTATTCTTCTTCTACCTGTAAACATCAACATTGTGTTCGTAGTGCAATACCAACTGGTTCAAAGGTATTTTCTGTTGGATATAATATGTCTGATGATGGCAGCATGGCTTTTATCACCAGTCAATTGGAGCTTATCAAATAAGAATGATATATTGGTTGCTGGATGTCATAGGATCGCATATAGCGAGATGGAGGGTGTTGCGAGACAATTAGGATGGGATTAAACAGATATCAACTAACATTTGAGAGCTATGGCAATCACTATCAGATTTACGGGAGAAACATCCAAGATGTCATGGGTGGCGTTACCGGTGGAGCCGGCGTATATGGGTAGGCGGTCGGGGAAGACAAGGCGCAGCCCTTGCTCGTTGGCTTGGTTGAGTAATAAAATAACATATAAATACGTAAGAAAATATGAGTATTAAAGAAGGAGATATGGTATCTATAAGACAGGATTTTATCAATCGATATAAAAATGTGCAAGAATCCATCATAAAGGCAATGGATAAGGCATTGGAGCGGGCAATAGGGAACAAGGTAATAGATTTCGAGAAGTGTGAAGACAATTATTTGGACGTCTATCCTCTTATTGGGGCGGTCTTACAGAAGGAGGTAAGGAGAGTACTTGGCGAAAATGCGAATAAGGATATATACCGGAATATGAAAATAAAGGCGACCAAGTACAGAAATGATTACAGGGTATGGTTGGACTATGCCGGGGATTACAGAAACGAAAATATAGAATAACATGAAATATCAAAATTTTATATGTCCTTATGAGCTTGCGCTAAAGTTGCATGAGTTGGGCGTAAATTCGGAGTCGGAATTTTATTTTGTGAAAGAGATGAAAGGAGGGGAAACCCAGATAGATTCAGTTGTGCAAAATACAATGAGGTATTCATATAGAAAAGAAGGCGACCCCATACCGGCTTATATGAGTCATGAACTTGGAGAGATACTACCAAGTATGATAAATGTCAGTAAATCAAAAATATGGGATGACTGGTTGCAGTTGACACAATATTTCCCGAATAAGGATAGCGAATATTACGAAACTGCCTATGTTCGATACAATGCTTACGATTCACAAACAGAAGTGTATAGTGGATTTGGAGATACAGAGGTAGAGTCGAGAGCGATGCTACTTATTGATCTATTGGATAAAAAGGTATTAACATTAAGTGATTTAAACTTAAATTAGATTAGATGGGAAATCACTGAAATTAAATAGACATATAATTACATTACCTAAATTAAATAGGTAATTATATTAGAAGAAATGGAGGGAAAAGATCATGGAGAAAGCAGTTAAAACAGATATGGAGTATAGGGAGATATTGGAGAAATCATTATCAGCTATTCAATATCTAAGGATGCATGGATTCTCGACATACATGGAATCGGAGGGGATTGTAAATAGGATAATGATGTTCAAGGATAAGAATGAGATGAGAGATCAAAAGATCAGATCAATTTAATAGAACTAATTATGACAGTAGAGTATAAGTGTATTGATGTTTACAAGAAGCCGGAGAATCCAATGGAATGGTTGCCGTGTCCACGATGCGGCCTCCGGCCTCTGGTCTGGGAGTTCGATAACGGGAGATTCACGGCGTGCGGGTGCGGAACAGACTGTTATAGTCATTGGAGCGTGCGAGCGGAAAGTATTATGTCGGTCATAAAAAGATCTGATAACGGTAAGTCGGCTGAGGTGTATGATATTGATGAACTTAAAAATAACTGGAATCATTGGGTGAGGACAGGGGAGATACTGTTTACGCCAGGGAATGGGAAATGGTAATATGATTAATAATTTAAGATATGGATCATTATTTGGCTATAATTCAAACGATATTGGATAGATGTGAGAACGACAATACATCTCCTGATATCCATGACATGGAGATAATAAAAATAAATCTATGTAGAATAATTCAGACTCGTTACGGATTAACTCAGTTATGGTTCATTCCGTTGATAGAGAGAATACAGAATGCTTGTTGTAAACATCACAATGACGTTGATATGTCATGGGAAGATTTTGTTAAAAAAATGAGTGAATAGGAGGGATAAATATGGATGAGAACGAAAGAAAGAAGGGCATGAACCAAGGGATATGGCTGGCGGTTCAGGAGCTAGCCCACGCCGGGCGATGGACGCAGGCCGCAGAGGAACTGGTGTCTTCTTGTGGATTGACCGAGGATGAATGTAGGAAGCTGCAAGAAGAAAGCGAATCATTCAATGATGAGATGATTAAGTTTATTGACAATATGTTTGGACGTGAGAATATGATAAGTGAAGGCAGTACTATAAGTGAAAACGATACTATATGTATAAATATTAAGTATCATAAAATAGGGGAAGTCTTTAACTATAAAGTTGGTATGTCTGAAATGACATTAAGAGTAGATAAGTGTGATAGATGTTCGGGATGCGCTTTTGAAAATTATATATATGATTGCGTAAAATCAGGTTGCTTGGGATGCGAAAGGGAAGATGGGGAGAGTGTTAGATATACAATAGTTAATACATAATTTACAAAGCATCATGAATGGAGAAAATATAATACCCAAGATAACGGATAAGCGTGGGATGTCATGGAATCAACCTCATAGGAGGTACATAGAAATCGATGAAGAGTATGCCTTAATGACCAAACAAACCTTTGAGGGTCTTAGGGAATATTCATTGACAATCCCATCAGGGAAATATGAGAGATAGAGTGCAAGAGGCTAAGGAAGAAGGCATAAGACAAGGAATATGGTTATGCATACAAAGATTGGTACATATGGAGCAATACGATATGGCAAAATATTTTATAAAGTTATTCGGATTTGATAGAAATGAGTGTGAGATGCTATTGGACAAGAATGGTTCGGATGATAAAATGGAATCATTTATTATTCAGATGGTATTTAATAAAGACGATAAGATAATCTTGGATGATATAGGATATCATAAGATAGGATCTATATTTAAATACAATATCGATTCGAAAGAAGTAGAACTGGAGGTGGTTGAATCCAGTGACGCTAGTCGTGAAGGATGCGCATTTAATAATAGTAAGAATTATTACTGTAAGGATACCCATTGTATTGATGTAGATAGGAAAGATGATATAGACGTTATATATAAAAAGGTAAAAAGATCATGAGTTTAATAGATAAATTAGAGGATTTGGTGGTTAAGGTAGACACCGAATACCAAGAGAAGATGGAGGCAGTGATCCGGGAGATAGTCCCGGGGATGCCGGAGGGGAATGTACGTCATGCCGCCGAGCTGATGTGCACGGACAGGATGGGGAGCATGATGGATATCGATATTTATATATTAAAGGAAGAGGATAGACCTTACGAATGCCATTATCTAAAGGATCTGCTGGAGGATAGGGTAGCTAGAATAGCCAAAATGCATGAGGATGAAAGTTATACATACAATATGGATGATAATTATTGGTGCGCCACATGTGGATCCCATTCTCATAAAAAGGATTCCAAGACAGGGTATTGTTGGTATTGCGATACAGTTAATTGGGTTAAAGAGGATGGGAAGGATGTTGGAATATAATCATCAAATGTTATAATACGGGATATTATCCAGACGAAAGTCAAATTCCACAAGGGTTTGAGGAATGGTCATTCTCAAATATGCCGGAAGATGGAGAAATTGTAGATGTTTTGAGATATGGTAAGATTAAGACTATGAGATTTTATAAACCATATATGGCCTTTAATCCTTATTCTTCTTATGCTAGATTAGAAGGTTGGGTTTTAGGAGTTAAACATCAAGAGGGTATAACACATTTCAAAAGACATAATAAATAAAACATGGGAAAGAATAAGAGTATAAGAATAGGTCAAAATGAAAATAGGTCTATAAAAAAGGTACTTGAGGAAATAGAGAATAAGGCTATTGAATCTCAATATACAAATAGGATGCATGTCTTTTGCCTTTGGTCTCGCCTCAATCATCTTACGCAATGGTGCGATATCGATAGATAACATGAAAGAACAATGATAGGAGTATTATTATAATCTATATATTAGAAGCGGGATTAGATTTAGGCTAGTCCCGCTTTTGTTTTATCATATTTATTAACTTTTAAAAAATACAAAAATGGATAGTAGAAAAGAAAAAATTAAACAAGAGTTAAACTTATCAGATCAAGAATATGACTTTCTTGAAAAATATCAATCTATGAAATTGTCACAGAGGTTTGGTGATGTTTTCGATAGATTAAAAAATGATAAGTCTAAAGCAATTTACACTCATGATGGATCAATACAATTGTTTTATATACAAGGTAAAAGAGTAGATAAAGCAAAATGGGAAAAATTACATCATGATTCCTGAATATTTAACTGCTCCTTTAATTTTGAAATCATATCATCTCTAGACTTATTGATAGTATTGGTGTTAAGTCCTATATTGGTAATGCACTCATTAAAGAATCTTATAGCTAATTTTTCAAATACAGGATAAGTTTCTAATGAAATACAAGATATGTCTACATAGTAGCCCACGGATCTCACGTTGATTTCTTCTCCGATCTTAACACAAACTTGTATTTCCATCTGTTTCCCCTCTTGTATCAATATATTAGAGATTTGTTCAAATGAAAAATGGACATCAAGTATTTTATCATTTCTTATGAAATTAAAAACTTCAGTCATAGGAGACAAATACTTATAACAAGTAACACCGTCTATAATTATTTTTTTCATATCATTAAATTTAAAGTTTATTTTCAAATATAGCGATCTTATTTCTAAACAATCCTAATTAAAACTAAAATAATTTTAATGGGGTTATATTGGGCTGTAGTTTGATTGCTGGTTTGAAACGAATTTATTATATTTATAGGGTGAAAATCAGAGTGTTATGTTTGAGATGAATCATTTTAAATCTATTGATGAGTTAGTGAAGTTCTTCCCTACCGAGCAATCATGTATTGATTTTTTGGAGAGGCAGAGATGGGGGCGATCATGTCGTGTCTCCGTACGATCCAGACTCAAAGGTTTATAAATGCAAAGGAAACCGACAGCCAATGTCTAAACGGAGAGGTTGAGGTAGATGAGACTTATATAGGGGGATTGAATAAGAATAGGCATAGTAGTAAGAAGGTAAGAAACGCAAGGGGAAGGAGTTGTAAGGACAAGGTTCCGGTATTTGGTATGCTGCAACGAGAAGGCTTTGTTATAGCTAAGGTTGTTAGCGATACGAAAGCCGGAACCTTGATCCCGATCATCAATGATGTTGTATGTCCGGGGTCTACCATCTTCTCTGATGAATGGCAAGCTTATAGAAACTTAGATCCTAACCTATACGATCACGGTGTTGTCTATCATAAGAAAGGCGCTTACGTCATTGGGAATAGACATACTAATACGATCGAAGGATTCTGGGGACACCTAAAAAGAACATTGAAGGGTGTCCATCATTGGGTGTCTAGGAAACATCTGCAAAGATACGTGGACTCATCAGCTTTTAGGTATAATACCAAACATCTTTCCGAATGTGAAAGATTCGACGTACTTTTGCAGAATATCGGACACCGATTAAGGTATTCACAGTTAAAAAACGTAGCGGCATGAAAAAAAAGAAAGACCTAGAAGATATAAAACATACTTGGAAATGTAATTCTTTAGAAATCGAGAAGGAGATGAAAAGAATAGCTGATAACATATTCGGCTATAATCCGAAAACAGATCCCCGTGATCCTCTTTTTCGGAAAACTCTTTCTTGGAGCGTTAAAAAAGAAGGAAAGGGAAAGAAAAATGAGAAAAACGATTGAATAATAAAAGGATACATGGTTATGTGTCCTTTTATTATTTTAGTGATAGTGTAAAGTAGTATATAATTACCTAAGGGAAATATGAAGAAGGTCTACAGATTCCTGTCATATTATGATTTGTACAATTTTTGCAGCCGGCTTAAATCCCTTTATATGGGATTTGAAACCATGGAAGACATGGTTTTGACATCTCCCAAAAGACCGCCGGTGACAAAGTTAGCTTATCTGTTTTCCGGGATTAACGGCATCCCGGTTTGTGTCGAGGGAGGATCGGCGTGTAAGCGGCTATCCATGTTCCTTCGCTGGATGGTACGAAAGGACAGCCCGGTGGACCTTGGTATTTGGCAGAGAGTGGATCCGAAAGACCTCATTATCCCTCTTGACGTGCATGTCCACAATGTGGCCTTGGAATTAGGGTTGACAAGCAGGAAAAGGGCGGATATGAAAGCTGCCATGGAAGTAACGGAGGCTATGAGACAGATATTCCCTGACGATCCAGCAAGGGGTGACTTCGCTTTGTTCGGATATGGGATAGAGAAGATAAAAGATTAAGACAATCACTTAAAATATGATAATATGAAAATTCAAGTAGAATTAAATTTGGAAGATGTATTCGAGGAAGCTATGTACAACGAAGCGACGTTGAAAGAGGAGTTTACCAGCTCGGTCAGGTTAGCCGTAGTACGTGAGCTTAAAGAAAAGTTCAAGAATGAGTTGATGAGGGAAATATCCAATCCGATATCAGAGAAGCTTGAGGATATAGCGAGGGAGTCGATGAGTGAGCTGATCGAGAACGCCAGCAAGAAGAAATATAAATTTAGAATAGATTATATGGAAGAGGAACTGACGGTCGATGAGCTTATAAGAGGTAGGATCAAGAAAATCGTAGACAGCAGCATTGAGGCAATCATAAGCTCAAGAGCTAAATCTTTTGTCGATGAGTTGAGAAAAAGGTATGATATGGCATTTGCTACCTTCATCGTGGATAATATGAGAAAGCAAAATATGTTGAAGGATGAGAAGATAGCTGAGCTGTTAAAAGATAATCCAGATGAGAGGTAGGGAGGATGCCAAAGGAAGGCTGCGATCGGTGCTCATGACGCCGGCTGCTCCCGAAAAGATAAGGGTGTTGTCTCCGTTATGGTACAGGGCGGCGGTGAAATTTCAAGGGAAGCCTGAGTTGGAACAACTGGATTTTTGTTCGCGGTGCTGTTGTACTGGAGAATGATAGGAGAAAGGATAGTATTAACTATTAATAATGTTTATTTAATTTAATTTAAAAACAAAATGTCTACTTTTGTAGACACATAAAAATTACATATATGAAAAAGAGTGAGTTTGTAAAGGAATCGGAGAAGATCATCGATATGGTTAAGACTGAAGATGATGGTTTCGAGTATGGTGGTAAAGTCATCTTCTATAAAGAAGGTGATGATGACTATGAAATCTCGGTAAAGAACATCGAGATGAATCTTATGGTAGAGGCCAATACCATGGCTAGTATGGATGATAGGACTTTCGCCTGCCTTATGAGTGAGGTCTATAAACAAAAGTTTACAAAGGCTATAACGATATCGGAGGATGAGGATGATGAAGACAATTGATAAGATGACCGATCAGGAGATATATGATCTTACTGATGAGCAGGTAGAGAAATTGATCGTAATAAGATGTGCGGAGGAAGGTGTCAGGTTTATGGATGAGCCTCCAATTATGAAGACATATGACTATAAGCCTATTTCTCCATCTAATTTCTTCTACCTTTTAGAAGGATTGAGCATAGCTGTTTTTAATCAGGATGATGCTATTAAAATAGCTAAGTTCTTAAGTAAGTTTGATTTATACAAGACTACATACGATTTCACTATATCCAATGAGAAGATATATAATAAGTTGGATATAATCAATATCAAACATATTCCAATGTTTGATACGAAAGATGAGGAGTCCTACAAATCTATAAAGGACAAGAATAATAAGATTGAGGAGGAGTATAAAGATCAGGTGGATAAATACAAGAAGGATATAAAAAGAATGAGTGAAATCCATGCCGAGATCTGGTCGAAGGTAATCGATGTAAGAAATAAGATTGATCATATGAATCATCTTAGATTCCTTTTTGTAAAGGAATATCTTCCGTTGGTGGATCATGATACGAATACGGCTATGACGTTTTTTAAGAAAGCTTATGACGTGGATGATGATACGGAAAGATATATTCGTGAAGGGATAAAAGATTATCCGTTGTTTAATAATAATATAGATTAAGATGCACAATTGGTTTAAATGTACGGTTTCTTACGAGACCGATGCCGAGAACGGCATGAAGAAGAAGGTAAAGGAAGAGTATTTAGTAGATGCCTTTTCTTATACAGAGTGTGAGGCTAGAATTATAGAGGAGATGAAACCGTTTATCTCCGGTGAGTTTAGCGTTGATATCAAACGATTCCGGATAGCGGAATTATTTGCCATGGATGGAGACCGGTTCTATAAGGTTACGGCTGATTATATTACGATAGACGAGAAATCGGGCAATGAGAAACGCAAGGCGTTTAACTACATCGTTCGGGCCAATGACCTTGATCATGCCAAAAAGAATTTCGAGGAAGGCATGAAAGGAACCATATCAGATTTCGTTGTCACTTGTATCAAGGAAGAGAAGAAACTGATGGACTTTTACGAGTTTGATGGTAAGATCAGGAATCCGGAGAAAAAATGAGGATAGTAGGCAGTAAAGCTAGCTACGAAACCACGTCGTCCATAGCCGAGAAGTTGATGGAGATAAGTAAAATGGAGGGTACGATTTATCGTATCTTCACATTGTCTAACAAAACTTATCTAGCTTCTAAATTAGGATATAGCAGATCGGGGTTCTATAAGAAGATACAAAACAGGAGTTTTAATATCCGGGAACTAGCTCAGATATTCGACACGATCATCAATTTCAAGGATCAGGATTGGACGAAGGGCAAAATAGATAGGCTTAAGAGATATAGATCCATGAGCCTCATGGAGTTTAATAAAAGTTATAAAAAGAAAAAGGCATGAAGGGTAGGATGTTACCATGTGAGAGGTGCGGCAGGATGGTAGCCATAAGGAGCAAGGGATTGTGCCCTGCGTGCCGGGCTAGGGAACTACCGCCAAAGGAAAGGACGGCGATACGGGTGAAGACCAAGCCGAAGGGACGAAGCCTCAGCATCTTTTTTGGCGCTCATGTGGCAAGATTAAGTATGGTAAGAAGATCCCTTACGGGGATGTATATACCATGCCCCGGAGTAGGCAATATATGCCACTTATATCCTAAACGAAGATATAAGTCTGTCGCTGAGGATAATGATAATGTTATTTATTTGACGATAGACGAACACACGAGGTTTGACCATCTGCTAGACACGATGGATTTTGACCGGCTTTTAGAGGAGTTCGGTGACACATGGCTTTTAGTGGCCAAAAAGATGAGGGATCTCGCACCTAAAGTCGAGGAGGATGGTAAATTAAAAACCAGATTATTATTATGGATAGAAGAAAACAAAGATTACTTCTAGCTCTCGGATACGAGGCTATAAGTGACATGATATATAATAACGGAACGATTATGGAAGTCATAAGCGATCAGGAATCGTTTGATGACATGAGGATCCGTTTATCTAAAAGGCATCATATGGTCATCACGGATGATGGAGTGGTAATAAAGGCGAATCCTGATAAAGGGATGGATGAGTATGCGCCATCATATTACTGGCGATCATCACTCCCAATATTAAGGGCATATCATACAGATCCTAAATTTACCGCATTCTTTGGCATATTAGACGTTTTATCAACGGTTCCGAAGGAAGATATCTATGAGGAAGAAAAGCCTGTTGACGAGCCTAAAAAAGAACCTGATGAGGAGATAGAAATTGAGTATGATCTGGAAACTGAGCAACAGTATTATGCCGCTGAATGGATAAAGGATATCCCGACACCAGTCTTATACAGAATGACCGTGGCTGGCAAGCGTGTTTATTATGAAATGGGAGCTGATGGATACCCTATCATATATGATGGGGCTACTAACAATATCGCTAATGGGTATTGTGATACTTCCGGGGCATTAGAAAAATGGAAAAATGAGATGAGACTCAAGGGTAAGGATCCAGACGAGTACGCCAACTACCGGGCTGACTTGGGTACGATCATGCATTACTTATTTGGATTGTATCTGACTGGAGTTAAGATAAAACTGATTCCAACATGGATAAGAAAAGCTGTCAAGGAAGCTAAGTTGAGAGTAGACAAGTATAGGATGGAGCGGATATTAGTGGATAATATGGATGAGTTGATAGAAGATCTAATATCATTCGCTATATTCTGTAAAGAAAGACATGTAAAACCTGTGTTGATTGAGAAGATGTTGAGGTCAAGGAGATTGAAAGTGGCTTCCTCTGTGGATGCCGTGGTGGAGATGGATAGTGAGCCGGAGATGGTGGAGATAGAGGTCGAGACAGGAGAGCTCTACAAGACTGGAGCCAAGAAAGGCCAACCTAAGACAGAGAAAAAGAAGATAAAGAGATGCAGGAGGATATTTGCTATATTGGACTTCAAATCAAACAGGAAAGGCAATTTTTATGATGAGTATGCTTTCCAGCTTGAGTTATATAGAAGAATGATAATGGAGAACTACGGAAAGATATTGGAGATAGAGGAGATCTATAACTTCGCTCCGGGTGATCCTACCGCCAAGACAAGCCAATATAAACTGAAGAGACAAACTGATAATCCTATACTTAACATGGCTACAGTCGTATATCTCCAAGGTAAGTATAAGTTCGAGAAAACCAATTATACGGTTACATCAAGAATAGGATCTTTGGATATAGAAAGTGATTTTGAATTGAATAGCTTGATAAGAAAAGAATCACTGAGAGATTATATTTATCGAATCATGAGTGAGAGGATAGGATAATGGAGTTTAGGGAATTTGACAAGAGCGTTCACAGATATGAATTGGATCATAGTAAGCCAAGAAGAAAGCTGACGTGCCCGCAATGCGGCAGGGATAGATGCTTTACGCCGTACGTAGATGTAACCACCGGACAGATAGTAGGGGAGCAGTTTGGGGTATGTGATCACAAAAATAAATGTGGTTACTTTAAATATCCAACAGGGAGCGAACTTGGGAGCAATGATCTTTTTACCGATTCTAACAAAGTATTAAGGAGGTACAGACCTCCCGTGGATCCGGATATAGCCAACTGCATTCCGGTAAGCAAGATGTTTGAGACGCTTAATCCTTTCGAGGCATCTGATCTTCAGGATTATCTATCCAATATCTTCGGATCGTATCATACCAATAGGGCATTTAGCTTGTATAAGGTGGGGATGATGAGATTCGGGGATTGGGGTAAGTGCTGTGTGTTCTGGCAACTGGATAAGAATTGGGTGGTGCGAACCGGGAAGATAATGGACTACGGGCCTGACGGGAAGAGGGTAAAGGTTCCCATGGATCATGTATGTTGGGTGCATATACTGGACGGTCAGGATTACCTGCTTAGGCAATGCCTGTTCGGGGAGTTCCTTATCAACTTCTATCCCAATGACGCTCCGGTGTATATAGTAGAGTCAGAGAAGACGGCTGTTATCTGCAACATCGTGTACCCTAGTAGGTTGTTCATGGCCTGTGGCGGTATCCATATGTTGAAGAGGGAGATGGTAGAGACATTGGGTAGGAGGCGGATAGTCCTGTACCCGGATAAGGGCGACGCTTTCAACGAATGGAGAAAGAAGGTAGACAAGGATATGAGGGGGATGAATATAGAGATAAGTGATTTTCTAGAATCAAAACCCAATATAGATGAGGGGATGGATATAGCGGATTATTTTATAATTAAACAAATTTACAATAATGGCAAAGGTAGTTGATAATTACAAGGGATTCAAGGTGCTTGAAATAACAAGACAGGAGATGATGGATAAGCTTACCAGATATGGGTGCTTAGGTATTTGCGATATGTGTAACAGACCTACATCCGTAGGTTATTACGTGGCGGTGATCAATCAATGGATATGCAAGGACTGTTACAATGATTTCATCAAGTCAATTGACAGGTATGAGGAGGACATGAAAATAGAAAACAAGAATTTTAATAGATTCTGCAATCTATTTAATGTTAAGATGGAGGAGACGGTATGAAAGAATTGTCTTTAGCCCAGAAAGCTATGTTAAACGGGTCCATATGCCCATACTGCAAGAACCCGTCCACTATGATAAATACGGTAGAGGGGAAGCAAGTAGGGTGCGAGAAGTGTGGGGCTTGGATGAGGTCTGATTCGATGGGTAAACCAGTAGGGAGATTGGCGAAACCAGAGCTTCTTAGGGCCATGGATATAACAGCTATTGAGATCGATAGGTTCTTGAAAGAGTCGAGTTATGAAAGGAAAAACTTTTACAAAGAGTTATCCAGTGAGCTAGGAATACCAGAAGAGCATGTGTCTCCGTATAAGATGTCCTTATTATCATTGCTTAATGTTATGAGACATATCAAGGTATATGGGAAGAACCATATACAGATACATGAGGGTACCACGATAGGTAAGGCTTGCTCTAGGCACGGAGCGGTGGCGATCGGGAGTAACGCCTGCCACGGATGCCCGGAGTTTCTGTTTCATGTGGTAGACAATACAACCAATACGGTAGTCTGTAATACAGACATGAGTTATGGAGATTATGTAGGTGAAAACAAATAAATTTGGGCAATAATATCAATAGAATAAAAAATGAAAGTAATTTTTATTCATAAGCCAACAGAATTTTATGTTGGAGGATCGGTGTACAACAAATCTTATTGCAAGGATAGGATGATAGAAAAAGGCATCAGCGAGAACCGGGCAGAGATGCTTAGTGATATAATAGGTCCATACGTATGTGTGTGGGAGATAAAGGACGGAGATGATCCTTACGAGAGCATGAGAAGCAGACTCGGAGATAAAGCCTCATATTTAGATGGAGAGGATATTATCGTAGAGGATTATAATTATGACGAGGAGGACGAGGATGGGGAGATCGACTGAATACTATAGGACACATCCGGAGGCCAGAAGAAAGAAAGCCGAGACGGATAAGAAGATCAACGCCCGCCCTGAGCAGAAAGCCAAGAGACGGGAGTTGGGTCGCAAGAACTACAAGACCGATAAGCTGAAGGGTAAGGCTTATCGGAAGGGGAAGGATCTATGCCATACGGCTAAAGGACTTAGATATAAATCAAGATCAGCTAACAGAGGATCTAAATCCGATACGGCTGGCGATAGAAACGCAAGAGGATGAGTGAGGATAGGATATGGAGGTCATCCAAGGAGATTATCATGGATGCCTATGAGAGGATAAGAAAGTATCAGTCGGGAGAGCTTCTCCCGGCTCGTACTGGATACGCTTATCTTGACAAGGCGTTGCTGGGCGGGTTCTACCCACAACATGCGGTGGCTATCGGCGCTAGGCCCGGAGTGGGCAAGTCTTATTTGGCTCAGAAGATTATGAGCAATGTAATGAATGTTAATATCAATCCCCAAGCTGATGATTATGTATGGCTCAGATGTGAATTTGAAATGAATCCAGAGGATTTGATGTTACGTTCACTATCAAAAAAAATGGGAAAGGATATACAAGATATTCTCCTTAACGAGATGTCTGATGAAGAGATAAAGGAAATGCAGAAATGTCTTAAGGAGGAAAACTCCAGCAGAATAACATACATTCCTAAACCATTGACAGTAGACGAGCTTCGGAACTTCTTATGGAATAGTTATATGCCAGCGAACAAGGATAAGAAAATGGTATTTGTATCCATAGATCATACAGCTCTTATGCAAGGCACGGGTGACGCTAAGAGGAATATAGATAGTCTGATAACCATGTGTAATATAGCTAAAAGAACTTTTCCCAATATATTCTTTCTTATAATATCACAACTTAACCGTGATATTGAGGGAAGACGGGATCCTAAGGACCATATGCCAAAACAATCTGATTTCTATCAATCAGATACATTGGGGCAATTGTGTACGGCTATGGTAGCGTTGAATATCCCAAAAAGATACGGATATTCATCATACATGCAATTCCCGCAAGGCTGGTATCCTAATCTGGAACGTTTTAAGAGTGAATCAAGGCGCTCTTTCCGTGTAGATGGACTTATATTCCATCATATAGTAAAAGTCCGTCAGAGATCGTTAGAAGAGATTGATGCGATACATGTAGATATCATGAAAGGATATGAGCGATATTATCCTGATGGAGGGGTGGTGCGCCAAGAAAGACCGGGAGGCTCGGATGCCCCCGTGGGTAGCGGCAAGCCGGACACGACCGTAGTGACGCTTCCGCCCCCACCTCCTGGTGTTCCATTGGAGCAACAATATATACCACCCAGTGATGATTTCAATGTAGTACATGACGAAACACCTTATTAATCATGAGATTAAGAAAAAACTATTTGCTTGTCATTATAAAGGGAATGGAGATGCTATTAAAAGCCAATTTCTCTGCCGAAAACAAGATGGGTATACGAGAGATCATATCCTCGTTGAAGGAAATGGCCGAATATAGCATCAGATACATCATAAACCGGGAACGGGAGAAGGAGATCATGGGCATATGTGACGAGGTATCTAAGAAGGTTCTGGAATATAAGAGAATGAACGACAACTCTATGGTACTTGAATTAGAGAATCTGAAGAGGGAGGTCGTGGCGGTAGAGGATCTTCTTAGCTCTTACAAGGGGGTTCTTGACGCTGAGTTGGTAATAGCTGAGGATGATATCAGGATCATACGAGATAAGATCGCCATAAGCCTGAGAGAGGATGGATCATGCAAGAGCATGACTGACGCCGACAAAAAGGCTAGGGTGGACGTAAGGTATGAGAGGGCGTTGGAGGATTACAGAGTTCTTCTAAGATGCGCCAATACGGTTAGAGCCAAGATGTCGGTTATAGGGCATCTCAATCAATCCATAAATCAATCCATATCGGTTGGCAGGGTTGGTATGGCTAATGAATCTTATACGGTAAAACAGTATGAAAAAGGGAAAGAGATTATCGAAAGCAGACGCCCTTAGGGTGTTGACAAAGGCTTACAATCTAATAAAGAATGATAATTATGCGTTTATATGCATAGCAATAGAAAGGGCAGCGGTTGAATTATCGCTTGCTGAAAGATCATGTGTAGCGTGTTATCTTATACCAGAACTAAAGATGTTCAAACCTGTAAACAAAAAAAATGGAGATTTTTGGTTTCATTCATCAAAGAAAAATATAAGGTTACATATAATAGATACGCTAATAGATATATATAACGGAAATGATCATCCCGATATAGTCGAGAGGGTAGCCAGAAAGATAAGGTCAATATTTTAACTCATTAGCTTATGTATAGGTGATTATATACCATTTTACACAAAAAAAGATGAGAAATGATATACATTTGTACGAAACATTATACTGGGTATCACCAATACCCTCTACCGGTTGCACAAGAGTGAGATCGCCGGATTCTTTTACTGAACTAAACGTTTTTGATTTTACTTACCCAACGAATGTTTTAGGGTAAAACCTTATATCAAAGACCTCTTTTGCTCAATCGTCTTGTCCGAAACAGGGGACTATATGATTCGATTGAGTGAGACAAAATTAGAAAAGAAGAATGTGAAATTAAATAACATACGTATGTTTTACAACATATCTGGTGTAAAGTAGTATATAATAACCTATGTATATTAATTTTGAACAGATGATGACATCAGGATTAACGATGTCTGATGTCGGGTATCTTTTGATGATCCGGCAGAAAGAGGAGATGGCTAGCGTCATTCCAAAGGAGAAAATAGATAGTTATAAAGCATCTGGTTATATCGAGCTTCAGAAGAATGGGAAGTGGAAGATAACGCCAAGGGGAGGATCGCTACTGATGCTGATAGAGACACCCGGTCTGACACCGGAGGTCGAGGGAATCCGGGACCGTATCGTTGGGGTATATAACGATATGGGTAAGGATACAGGAGCTATCAAGGAGGTGGAAAAAAGGCTTATCTGGTTTGTGGCTAACACCAACTTCAAGGAAGAACCTATAGTAAGGGCTGTAATATCCCATATAGACCTTAAACGTGAATATACGATGAGGTTGGACAACTTGATATGGAAGCCGTCAAATGTATATAGTGTGCATATGAGTTTATCAGAATCAACGTTATTCGATACGATCATAAAAATGTATGGCATGACATCCGATCTGTATCTTAGGGAGAATAAGAACAAGGAGCTGGCATGGTTGTTCGCCGTAAGCCGGTTGCCGGATCCTCCTAAGAAGATGGATAAGGAATATACTATTACTGGAGATGTTAAGATGGACATCGAAAGAATATCAGATATAAAAAAAGAATTAGGTAGAAGATTAAAAATGTCGATTTAAGAGTTATGAAAAGAAATCAAGTATTAGGAGTAGTAATAGACGCAATATTTGCGAAAACATCTGAGTTTGATGATATTGAAGACATAAAGGAAGATAGTAACCTATCGTCCGATATGGCTATGGATTCATTGGATCTTGTTGAAGTGATAATGGATATAGAAAAGATGACAGGTGAATACATACCAGACGAGGTGTTTCGCAATACCCCTTGCGATGAAATAACGGTAGGAAGTTTAACTGATATGTTGTATGTTTATTTTAAGGACAAATAATGGATTTCGGATATGACGATTGGGAAGAGGGGTTAGAAACCCCTCTTGTCGATGATTGCGATGACGATTATAACGAGGAGGACGAGTATGATTTCGGCTAAAGAACTAAGGATAGGGAATCTTGTAAAAGACAAGGCTGGCAATATATGGAGAGTAGGGTGCGTTACTGGTATGCGTAATGAAAGTAAGTCATTGATCCTTGAGCGTGAGATTGATGAGGGAATAATGAAATGGTATTCCGGGGAAGATGATGTCATGCCTATTGAGATAGATGATAATATACTTGATACTATCTATTTCAAGCGTGATAAGGGACGGGATGTATATCGAGGCTACGGAATATCTATAGAGATTTTTGATGGTGGGTATTATCTTGGGCTTAGGGATCTGGAAGACGATCTAAGCGATCCTATTCAGATTAAGAATCTTCACCATCTACAAAACCTGTTAATGGACTTATACGGATATGACATAAAAATAGATAAGCTTTATGATAATACCGGAGAATAATTTGTTATGTAAGGTTATAAACGGCGAGAAGGTCCTTGCCGCGTCCTACTCACAGATAGATACGTTCGTCCAGTGCCCATATAAATGGTATAAGACTTACGTGGAGGGTCATAGGTCCACGGAGAAGCATGAGGCTACGTCATATGGTACGGTTATCCACCAAACGATGGAGTATTTCTTCAAGAACGGATGCAGACCTTCTTATGAGGATATGAGCAAGGCATTCAACTACTACGCTGATATAGAGAAAATACCTTTTGATAGCGTTAAATCTCAGATTGAATCTATGCAACATGCGGCTAGGCTAATAAGATGGATTGTAGGATTGTTCGAGAAGGATGCGGCTGGTAATTACAAGAAAGCGTGGTCGAACCTTACGCCAATGGAGAAAGTGATCCGGGGGTCGAGACCGGCCGGCGTGGAGGAGGACTTCGTCCTGCCTTATAAGCTACCCAAGCCCCTTACATTGGATGGCGTGACGTACGATAAGGTACATATCATAGGATCAGTAGACTGGAGAGGTGAGTATAAGACAAAAGACAGAACAGCTATGTATACGATAGACTGGAAGTCTGGGAGAAAATTATTCGATAAGGATAAATTGCTTCACAATCTCCAGCATCCGATATACGCCTTTTACATATACAGGAAGTATAAGGTATTACCAGATATGTGTAGCTATTTTTTTACCCGTATGTTGGATAACCAAAACGTGAAGGTAGATAAGGAGAAAGTGGAGAGATCGGTCAAGGAACTTAATGATATCCTTCTTGATATGTATGATTTCGAGACAAATAAAATAGATAGCTATCAAGCTCACGTTTGGGACGATGCCAAACAAGGGTATAAGTACGAGAAGCGCTACCTCATGGGACGCCAGCCGGCCTGTCTTGAACCCCGCCCCAAGCCCTTGTGTTTTTGGTGCGATTTCTCGATCCACAAACAAGGAACATGCAGGTACTCATCGGATTGGGACGAGTCAAAAAGAAAGAATAAAAAAGATTAACTTTATTAAAAAGCCTAGGTAAATATCTAGACTTTAATTATATTTGTGTCAATAAATAAACGATTATGGATAAAAACGAAAGAGAAAAACAGGTATTGGATCTTCTGATGTCTAGAAAGGATATCAGGAAATTGGTAGAGAAATCAAATGAATGTTATTCTAAAATGGATTTCGTTGGTGCCATGAAATGCCGGCAGGAGATAAAGGATATCGTAGACCAGGAATCGAAGATCATGTTGACAAAAAGCGAGTCTTTGGTGAGTTTGATGAACAACGCTGATAATGAATATAAATTCAATATGCTGGTATGGCTACATTCCATGATGTGTATGGCAGATGTGTTTAACGGGATATTGGAGGATTTCAAGGATGGGGTAAGGAAAGCCAATGGCAACTCTAAGTTCGTTAAATTCGATAATCTGGATCGGTTGATGACAGAATGCAAGAAGGAGATTGATTATCTAATGAAAGGTACGAGTAAATCGTTTCAGATATCTTTCGCCGTAAGAAGCGATGAGTTAAGGGAGATGATAGAGAATATGGTTGGAGACAATATCCGAGAAGGGTATGACATATTCAAGGAAGAGGCTAAGATGACCAAAGAGACAGACAGGAGCAAGATAGAGGAATTTAATAAAAGGCTGGACCATGAGTAAATTTGATGTAAAGATAGGTGATATAGTTCATATCCAGATAGGGATAGGAGAGGTGATAGCCATAAGCAAGACCAAAGAGACGTTGATGGTGAAAATGGACGATGGTCGGGAGTGTGCGATAAGATTAGAGTACGTGAAAGACGTTTTTGATAACTACAGATCCAAATGATATACAGACTAAGACCATATCAAGAGGAGTGTGTTAAAAGTATATCCGATTACATAAACTCTGATAGACATGATCCAGTATTAGTCATCGGACCGGTAGGTTGCGGTAAATCGATCCTCATAGCAGAAGCGGCTAGATTGATGGGAGATAAGACGCTGATTCTCCAGCCGTCTCGCGAATTACTAATACAAAACTACTGCAAGCTTACATCATATGGCATACCGGCGACCATCTACTCCGCCTCCTGTGGCAAGAAAGAGCTGTCTAACATGATATACGCCACGTTAGGGTCTATCAAGAAGGTTGTTGGTCAGCTTAAGGAGATGGGAATCAGAAACGTATTGATAGATGAGGCTCACGCCGGATACAGTCCTGAGGATGGCAGTGAGTTCATGACATTCATGAATGAGCTGAAGCCGAGAAAGGTGATAGGGTTTACAGCCACGCCATGTAGACTTAAAAACATGTCGATAGGACAGACATCATATTCCCAACTTAATTTCATCACTCGTATGAGACCGGTATATTTCAAGAACCTGATTCACGTGATACAGGTAGAGGAGATGATAAGGCAAGGATTTTGGACACCTCTTAAATATGAGACATGGGATTTCAATGGAGATGCCCTTAAACTCAATTCTAACGGCTCCGAATATACAGCTGAGTCTATTAGTGAGGCGGTGAGAAAAAATGGCTTAAACAACCTTATTTTACGCCGATTGATGATATTAAAGAATAGCTGTAAGTCTATATTGGTATTTATGGATTCTGTTGAGAGCTGCAATACGGCGGCGAGATGGATGAATGATCATATCCGCTCCGGTATCGCCGATGTGGTTCATGGTGGTACGCCAAAGAAGCAGCGGGAGGCTATAGTCGAGAGGTTCAAGTCAGGTGGGACGCAGGTGGTGTTCAACTATTCCGCCCTTGGGACGGGATTCGATCATCCTGGTCTTGACTGTGTGATAGTAGGAAGACCAACATTCTCATTCTCGTCGTTTTATCAGTGGCTTGGGAGAGCTGTCAGGATAAAGGATGGTAAGGATAGCGCATTGGTCGTTGATTGTTGCAACAACTCGTCAAGGTTCGGCGATATAAGAGAACTTAGTATAGAGAACTACAAAGGATATGGATGGGGGATGTTTATCGGCGATAAACTAATCACTAATATCCCGATGGGGGATAAGGTAACGAAAACGGATCTGGATATCAAAGCCGCCAAGAAAGACCGAAGGAGGGAGCTGGCGCAGGGCGTAACCGCAGCTCCTATCCCGGGTAGACCGCCCCATCCTCTTGGTTCTACGGTAATGGCATTTGGGAAGTATAGTGGATGGATGTTACATTCGATCCCGGTATCGTACTTCAAATTCATAAACGAGACATTTGACTGGGATAATGATAGAAACAAGGATATAAAAGAATACATAGATTTTTTAATCAAAAACAATAGGTTATGACAGGATGTGTATATCATGAGGCTGATCTTGACGGAGTAATGTCAGCGGCTATAGTAAAAGAGTATTTCAAAGGGGATATCGATCTTCTTCCTTACAATTACGGCAAGGAAATACCTGACGTGAATAAATATGATAAGGTATTTGTAGTTGACGTGTCATTTGGAAACAGAACAAGATTCCTTTTCGATGAGTGGAAAGAGAAAGGTATAGATGTCGTATGGATAGATCATCATAAGACCGCCATAGACGATATGAGGGATTACGAGGTAAAGGGCAAGAGACGTATCGGAACGGCGGCCTGTGAGCTTACGTGGGAATATCTTTTCGATGATATCGAAACTCCCGATGTGGTAAAATTATTGAGCGCTTATGATGTATGGGATCACGACCGGTTCGAGTGGAGTGATGTCATGGCGTTTCAATACGGGATGAGAGGATATTGTGGTCTTGACGTGAATATGGCGGCAAAGGTCATGGATGGCGATCATGACTTCATATATGACATGATAAGGAACGGGGAGGCGATACTGGAGTATATCGTTGAGAAAAACAGAAGAGAGATGAAGATGTCCTCATTCGAGGCAGATATATTTGGATACAAGTCGATATGTATGAATACTACGGAGTTTAACTCCACCACATTCGAGTCTATGTACGATCCTAGAAAACATGATTTGATGATGCCATTTTGCTGGAACGGCAGATTCTTCAGATGCTCGTTCTATACCACCAAGGAGGAGGTGGATGTCTCGGCGCTGGCACGCAAGGCCAACCCCGGTGGAGGAGGCCATAAGGCGGCTGCCGGCTTCCAGCTTAGCGTGGAGGATATGATGGAGTTCTTAAAAAGTAAGGAGATGTGATATGATATGGATATTGTTTATTGTGGCGATAATCATATTATCCATAATTGTAATGATGAAGGGTTGGAATAAACTACATTGCAGCATGTTCTACGAGGGACTAATTATGGCAGTTGTAGGGGTAATGTCAATGGGGGGCATCGATGTTTTATATGGATAAAGAAAATATGGAGGATATGAAAAACGTATATAAGTTCAAAAAACTTAGCAAAATGAAGCTAGACGATTACGGCTTCGGTTTGTTCGAGTACAATGGCGCTCTTTATTTCAAGGAGGCAGATGAAGGGAAATGCTTTGATGTAAGGAGCGGGAATGAGATTATTATCGGGAAAGATAAGATTATAATGACTTTGGAGGATTAATATGAGGAAACTTGACAACACCAACAGGACGAGAAAGAAAAACGTACGACACTCGTGGGTAAAGGCAGGTCCGGGGATCCAACGCTGCGCTATTTGCGGGATTACGAAGCAAAGCGAGTGGAGAGACGGGAAGACCTCGATTTGTGTGCATCTATCATCTGGTGAGCTTTATTCTATGACTGGCGAGACACCGGAATGTAGGGATCTTAGTGAATTTTATATATAATTACATATGAAAGAGGAATTTGGTAAATACGAAAAGGTCGTTTATGACGGTGAGGTATTTGAGGTACTTGAAACCGCCGATCGTACAGGAATGATGAAATTAGGCCCATTATTTAAAGCATCATATGAATATGCTTGGGCTGACGAGGAAATGGTTGTATCGTTAAACAGGGCTATTAAATTAAGGATTATTGATGAGGAAACGGTCGATAAGCTTACGGATTATAGTTCTATCGGCGAGGGTCTATGTAATACCAATGATGGGAAAGCGACAGATGTGCCGTTCGTTGGGAAGGACGGCAGCGGTAAGAATGACCGGGCCGACGGCAAACTCCGGTGGGACCTCCTTCCTTTGGCTGAGATAGAAGACATCGTGAGGGTATATACAGAAGGTGCCAAGAAGTATGCTGATAACTCATGGCAAGATATACCTGATGGGTTCAATCGTTATCTAGGTGCACTCATGAGACACTTGGTCGCTTATACGAAAGGGGAGAGATATGATAAGGAGGGATTCATGCATCTATCCGCCGTATGCTGGAACGCTATAGCATTATTATATTACGATAAACATAACAAAGGGCTTATAGAATGGAAGAGTCAGGAGAAAGAGTAGTAGATGAGAGATTAAGAGCTATCAATAAAAAAACCGGTAAATACGTTGATTTAATCAAGCGCACTATTTATGATGATACTCCATTTCCGATAGTTAAGTATCTCAATTATAGTTATGATGAATTGAATTATGATTATGTAAGGTATCTGAATTTTGATATAGACATAAATTGGGAGCAGCGCAGATATCAAATCGTGAAAGATTTATTATCTAACGATTTTGATGGAAGGAAAATAGGTATGGATGAGATAGATAACGCTATATTTACAGCGGATTTAATTATTAATAGATTAAAAACTGTTTAAAATGGTAAGAATCGATTTTTTCACGAAGAAAGACGCTGAGTACAGCGATTACATGCGATATATTATCGCCAACACGTTACAGGAGTATGAGGGTGAGGTTACGTTGAACCAGATCCCGGAGAACAAGGCTACGGAGGAGGAGATATCCAGATACGGTATTGAGGTATACCCTACTATCATCGTCAGCGGTGATAATATGGATGGTTTCGAGAAGCTTGAAGGGATGACCAGAAAGGCTGATCTTATCAACGTCATGTCTATGTACGATAAAAAATAAGCTCATGACGATTGAGGATAAATATCTTGGCTGGAAGGATCTGTTCTTCGACCGGTTTGTTCATTGTTATGACGACATAGATCAACCGCCGGGGAGTAACATCCCTCTGGCCAAAATAAACTTCGATAACAATACGGGATATGTGGAGGACGGGACTATTAATATAGCCGAGCTTCTTCAATATCTTCGGATACACAATAAGGTGTATGGGCATGACTATAATCCTCTAGAGATATTCTTTGTCTTACAGACACTGGAAAGACTAGTAGAAGGAGCTAAAGAGATATTTAAGGATCAACCAGGAGTGCAGGATATGCCTACTTACAAAGGTTTCTTCATAAGGGATGATTTCTCTAGGGGTAAAGATTATGCTCTTGATCTGGATAAGATCGTAAGCGGCATGGGAGGATGGTATGGCGAGGATGAGGATCCTTGTTATTCGATGTTCGTCAGCCAAGACCAGATATGGAACTTGAACCCGATATTGAAGGTATTAGCTGATGAGGGATCGCCATTAGCTAAGAAGCTTGGGTATGAGATAAACTCATATGTAAGTGATAATGGATATACGATATACAACCCATACCTTTCATGGATCAATCATTACTATCATTATTGCCCGACATTTAACGAGGATAAATTAAAGCCTTGGGATAGGGTAGAGGATAGGAAAAATAAGTTCAAGATGACGGATAAGGTTAAGAGAGGCGCCAATAACTGGTACTATTCAGGCGGAACTATATCTTGTGTGGATAACTTCATGGGGAAAAGATACAGAAAGAACCTGCGAACCTTTATCTATCGTGGAATAGTATTCTTCCTTGACCGGATATGGCATACGCCTTTATTTGAGAAGATGGGTGTGAAAATGAAATACAACGCTTATTACTGTTATGCCGCTACCTCCGGTATTTGGTACAATAAAGGATTCAAGAAAAGGCTAGCCAAGAGATTTAACGAGTCTTTACGTGGCGGAGGGGATCTGTTCGGGGCTAACCTAGCCTGCATGGTCTGTGACCGGCGGGATATCGATTGGGAAGCGCTTCGTCTTTGGCTTGACAAGTATGACGAGCCTACTGATAAGGGTATGGTGAATAGCCCTATCCAATTTATGTATTTATATTTATATTACGCTTTTAACAAATAACTTGAAATGAAGAAGATAAATGACTGGGTTATAAGAACATTTGGGTTGAGAGGTTCATGGAGCTGGGCTAAGAAGCAGATGTTAAATGGAGCGATCATTAAACGTAAGGCTACTATAGGGACATATAAAATAGCTATTGATAATGACAAGAATAGGTTACTTGTAGCTACATGGGATCATCTAGATCAAAGTCCTGTATGGGAAAGGTGTCCGCATAGTTTATTAGATGAAGATGCGGTTGATTATTTTGTCACAGCTCATAAGGAATTATCATATGGGGGCATAAAGATCAGGATGAAAGATGAATTTAAGGATTAAGCGTGAATTTCCCTGACTTTAGGCGGGGAGGGGTGATATCGAAGTATTGGAGCGGAACTTGTCGGAGCGTTCTTTGGAAGAAACGATAGGGAAAAGATTGGAGGATGAAGAATATTTAGGTTTATTTAGTTTATTATCAACTGAACACTTGTATATTTAGATAAATTTTCGTATCTTCAAGTATTGAAAATCAAATGAATACACCATGTTGAGAGCCTATAAATATAGAATCTATCCGACTGATGAACAAAAGGTCTTGTTTGCCAAGACTTTCGGATGCTGCCGCTTTGTCTATAACTGGGCACTCAACCTGAAGATTGAAGCCTACAAGCAGGATAAGAAGTATGTAACTTACAAGGAAGTTCAAGACCGGATGGTGAACGAACTGAAGAAGGGGAATCAATGGCTGACAGAGGTAAATTCACAAGCCCTCCTGAACTCCATCCGCAACCTTGATACTGCCTACAAGAACTTTTTCCGTGACACTCATGCGGTAGGTTTCCCGAAATTCAAGAGCCGGAAGAGCAAGCAAAGTTTCCAGTGTCCGCAGCATTGCAACGTGGACTTTGTCAATGGAACCATTTCCATACCCAAGGCGAAAGACATTCCTGCCGTACTGCATCGCAAGTTCAAAGGCACGATAAAGACCGTAACAATTAGTATGACATCTTCGGGCAAATACTTTGCTTCCGTGTTAGTTGATACGGCTATCCATGAACTTTCGGCTTCAGCGATACAGGGAGATACGGCTTTAGGTATTGATTTAGGCATCAAGTCGCTTGCCGTATGTTCTGATGGACGCACGTTTGACAATCCCAAAAACTTTAAGAGAAGCCTTGATCGCTTGAAGTTTTTGCAAAAGCGGTTGAGCCGCAAACAGAAGGGATCATCCAACCGTAACAGGGAGCATATTAAGGTTGCCAAATTACAGGAACACATAGCCAACAGACGTAGGGACAACCTTCATAAAATCACCCACGCACTCACGCACGACAGCCAAGTGCGTACTATCTGCATGGAGGATTTGAATGTGAAGGGTATGATGGGTAATCACAATCTAGCTCAGGCGATTGGGGATGCATCTTTTGGAATGTTTATGACCTTTCTTGAATACAAGTGCAGGTGGTATGGTGTGAACCTCATAAAGATAGACCGATTTGCTCCGAGTTCGAAGACCTGCGGCAAATGTGGCTATGTGTATAAAGGATTGAAATTGAGCGAGCGCAGTTGGACCTGTCCGGAATGTGGCACGCATCACGACCGGGACTTAAATGCCGCTTGCAACATAAAAGAATTTGGCTTGAAAGCCCTACCCACGGAGCGTGGGAAAGTCAAGCCTGTGGACTGTCCTCTTGTGGATGACAGACCTCGTGTCCTAAAAAGCAATGGCAGGAAGAAACAGGAAAAGAGAGGAGGCATCAGCCTCCGAAGCTCATGCCTTTAGGCGTGAGTAGTTCACTTGTATCGATAAAATGTTGAAAGCATGAAAAAGATTACCGATAAAGACGTAGAGGCTCTTAAAGCCGGAAAGAAGGTGACAAAAGGCTTTATCCATATGCGGTTGGATGATAAGGGGATATTGAACATGTGGACTGATAACAATATAACTGACAAATATAGGGACTTTGAAATAGACGTTAACAAATTGTTTGATCATGGGATTCTTACTGAAGAATATGATAAACTTAGAATTATAAACATACATCAATAAGGTAGAAGAATATGAGAAGAAGGATGATAGGCGGTCAAACCGTTTCAAACGGTATATATATCTTACACACCAATGGCAAGTTATATACTAGTGATAAATGGAATTATTCGTGGAGAAACGACGCCGTAGGGGTGGCGTTGATAAGCGACAACAGCAGCTTCGTTATTTCAGGTATTGAGCTTAAGAATCGAAGCTGGTCTAATACGACTGGATTGATCCAAGGAGTAACTACAATAACATCAAGTAATGAAGCCAAAAAAGATTTTAATGGATTTCAAAACACACAAAGTATCGCGGAATATACGCATGCTAGTGCCGCTTATGAATGTACTGTTACTCAATTCAAGAACGGGCAAATGGGATATCTGGCATCAGTGGGAGAATGGATGGAGATCATAAATAATTTAGATGAGATTAACAAATGCATGTCTCTTATCGATGGATTAGATATAGACAAAAGCGCTACAAGTTATTGGACTAGCACTCAATATAATTATGAGAAAGCATGGTTAGTGACTTATAACGGGAATGAGTTTTATCCAAATGATGAGAGAAAGAGCGTTTCCTTCTATGCTATTAGAGTAATATCACAATTAATATAAAAAACAATTATGACAAAGAAACAGTTAAGAATCCCATTTAAAGATGGAAAACCATGTAAGTGGGTTAAAGATGATCATGACGAGGAACGTGATAATTATGAGTTCGAGGAATGCCTTGAGATACACGGATTCGTTCGTGGACGCTCTTCGGCTGTAATGATATTAAGACCGGCGAATGATCATGGGGAGGATTTTAATTATGCCAAAAGTGTCTATTACCAAGTATTCTTGACAGACAGTAAGGAAGTAATACAGAACATGATGCATGGAATCATATATGGTAAATGGACGTTTGTTAAGAGAGGCGAAAATTTTGGTATAAAATTGGTTAAGGTCTTACCTAAGATACATAAAATCTCCCTTGATATGATCGCAAAGGATATTTTTAGGCCTGAGAATAAATAAACAATATGAAAGTATTATCATTATTTGACGGAATATCATGTGGGTATCTAGCGTTACAAAGAGCCGGCATACCTATAGATGCTTATTACGCCTCGGAGATAGACAATACATGCATAAAGGTGAGCCAGAAGCATTTCCCTGATATTATCCGGTTAGGAGATGTCAATAACTGGAGAACATGGGATATCCCTTGGAAAGACATAGATCTGGTCATGGGAGGGTTCTGTTGCCAGAGTTTCTCTAGCTCAGGTAAGGGTAAGGGATTCATGGACGCAAGGGGGAGACTTTTCTTTTGCTTCTCGGACATCGTAAGGCATTTAAAGAAGGAGACCAAAGGTAAGATCCTGTTCTTGGGCGAGAACGTCCGGATGCGGGACGAGCATCGCCGAGTGATAACGGAGGAGCTGGGCGTAGAGCCTGTAGAGATCGACAGCGCCCTGGTGTCGGCGCAGACCCGGCATCGTCTTTATTGGTGTAATTGGCCGGTAAAAATGCCGAAAGACAAACATATATCGTTGGATGATATTTTAGAGCATGACAAGGGCTGGAATCCGGAAGCCATAAGAGGAAGATATATAGGAGTCATTGTCGGTAGAAGGATAGGAGAGGACGGACACCGAAAGGACTATGACAAGAACGTGAAAATCATACAATGTCTGGAAGTAAGAAAAGACAAGAATACTACCTCTATTAAGAAAAGTAATTACCTTACAACAGTCATGAAAGATAACGTGATATCATCATTACCGCCCGGAAGATATCCTAATGCCTTTGACATGAAAGACAAATTCAGATACCTGACCCCGGTGGAGATGTGTAGGCTACAGACATTGCCGGATGATTACCTTGACGGGATAGCCCCGAATACGGCCATGTCTTTAACAGGTAACGGATGGACGGTGGATGTGATAGCCCATTTGCTAAGAGGCATAGAGCGTAGGTAGAATTTAAAACACGATCACAGCGATATGGTTATAAACAAAACATGGTCGATGCCGAATAAAGAGACATTCAGCATAAAACCGATAAGAGAACTTATAGATAAATATCGAGAAGAGGGGATGGTTATAGTGGATCCATTCGCCAGAAACAGCGATATAGGGACGATAACCAACGATCTTGATCCTGAGACTAAGGCTATGTATCATAAAGATGCCACGGACTTCTTGTGTCATCTTGATGATAATATAGCTGATATGGTATTATATGATCCACCATATTCTGCGAGACAGGTATCTGAGTCGTATAAAAGACTTGGAGGATCTGTTAATATGCAAACAACGCAATCTAGTTATTGGGCTAGGCAGAAGAATGAGATAGCTAGGATCACCAAGAAGGGCGGGGTGGTCATTACCTGCGCGTGGAACTCCGGCGGTATAGGGGTAGGGCTTGGCTTCGAGCAGCAGGAGATTCTTCTTGTGGCTCATGGGGGATGGCATAATGATACGATCGTTACGGTAGAAAGGAAGATGATGGATGGTATGCATGATAGTATCCCGATATTGATGGGAATAAAGAAACTGGATGATATGTCACCGAAAAAGCAAAAACCATGAAGGAACGGATTTTTACCACAAAAGAACAGGGGAGAGTGCTGGTTGAGGCCGGCCTCCCTATCTCCACCGCCATCGGATTCAGAGACAAGTACCTTGACTCATTGCATTCTATGGAGGATGACGCTGGTCGTATAGGACTGATCGAGGCCGTTACCCCGGATATATCCGACCCGGTTTGGGATGTAGGGACGTTATTGAGCTTACTCCCAGCCGAGATAAAGGGTTATACGTTAGAGTGCTATAAATTTGAAGACAAGTGGTTCGTGTCGTATATGGATGAGGACGATATCTCCGTACATTGGAGCAACGAAAAACTTCTTATAGACGCATTATTCTCATTGATGATAGATTTGATTAAATGTGGATTATATGAAACAGATACTAAGGATAAGATACAAAACAGAGGATAATCCGCCTATGGCTAATGTCCCTCTTATAGGATACAGTTTGGAATACGACTGCAAGGTAGCGTTAGTATACAGAAAGGGGGATAACTATTACACCAATATGGAGTGCGATGTTGAATATAAGACATCTCCTCCAGATGAATACGAATACGTATATCCGTGAGAACTAGAAGGGATATATTTATATTTAAGCATGATTAATATTATTTTGATATTATTCATGCTTTTATTTTTGTTTAAATCCTATCTTTGTATCAGTATTAAAAACCAGATTGTTATGAACAAATTAATCTTGAACGATATCCAAGACCTGTGGAGGTGGAGGGAGAAGATAAACATTGATGACTTCAAAGAGGATCCTATGGCTGAGGATATGCCATTATATTTCCCGTGCGCCGTCGTATGGCATGTGAATTGGGGTGAGCATGACGCTGATAATTATATATGTTATGGATTTGTTTATGTAGCAGAAATATTAGGGATATGAACATTAAAAAACAGATAATTCTTGACGATAAAGACTATGAGCGATTAGTGCACGATGCTAATCTCAGTAATGATGAGATAAAAAGCAAAATCGCCAGCGCTCTAACCACCGATATAGTGGTTAGTTTCGATTTCGATGTAAATAAAAAGGTTACGGGGAATATAAGGATCGAAAGCGCCACCTATAATCTAGGATATAATGAATATGATAATATCGTAAGGGCTAGAGACGAGAATATTCACCATGCTGTTTATACAGCTATATATGATTATCTTGAGAAAATAAAGAGAGATAATAATGAGCTAAGCGCAAAAGATTGGATATTATTCACATCTATAATCTTATATATTTTCGCAATGGGATTTGCAGGTGGATGGTTGGTATTTAGTTGATTAAATCATGGATAATTTAAAAGACATACAAAATATAACCGGTCTTACGTCAGAAGCTATATTCAATATACGTAAACCTGTTGATTATATGTGTAGTGATATAGATAGTCATATAAAAGATATCGAGACACAATGTGATTATATTATGGATAGGGATGAGGGAGATGTTATATACTATTCAAAATCAATTAAATCAGATGTAGATTCTTATTTCAAGGATATACGATCAAAAGTTGAGAATCTTCTTGATTGGGGAGAACAGTGGAAAGTACTGGCTAAAGATCTGTTTGATGAGTTGATGAAAGTGAATAGCAATAAGGCCATAGACAGCTATCTATCTTATGAGGCATTGGAGAAGATTAAGGAACATTTTAAAAATCAATAAATATGAGCAAGCTGTTATTTTTTGACTTAGAGACAACCGGTGTTAAGTTCTGGAGAAACGGGATACACCAAATAGGAGGGATCGTGGATATCGACGGGCAGGAGGCAGAGAGGTTCGACATCCGCCTAGCCCCGAACCCTGCCGCCACGATAGAGCAGGAGGCGCTGGACGTGGCCGGCGTTACCTTGGAGCAAGTGCAGTCTTATCAGCCTATGGAAGACGGATACAGGCAGTTAGTTGGTATATTATCCAAATACGTGAATAAGTTCGACAAGAGGGATAAAATGTATTTGGTGGGATATAACAACGCCGGGTTCGATAACCAGTTTCTACGGGCTTTATTCCAGCAATGTGGGGATAAGTATTTCGGATCATGGTTCTATCCTAACTGTATGGATGTATATGTTATGGTGACACCATTCCTGATGGGTGCAAGAAACGATATGGAGAACTTTAAGTTGATGACCGTGGCTAAGACTATGGGTATTGAGATTGATGAGAATAAACTCCATGACGCTACTTATGATATTGAGCTGACTAGGGATATATTTTATAAGATAATCAACAAAATGGATGTCAAGCTATGAGAGATGTTCTAGAGGCCATGCATGATTACCCGGATGAGGCTCTTGGGTTATTTTTCTTTTTGATAGTGATTGTCTGGTTATTGTCAGGTGTATTTGAGAAAAAAGATGGATGATAAACTCGATGAGATACTGGATCTCCTAAGATCTCAAAATGAGATGATTAAGGATATTCACGACTATGTGAAAGAAGTTACCAGCGAGAAATATATAGGGGAGTCTAGGATGACCAGCTTCTCTATCAATTTGGCCGCTGATATACTTACCGAAGCCATTAGCCCTAAGATAAAAGGGATGATGGTGGATTTATTAAGGAAACAGGGATGGAAAACCGAATGAGACATGGGAACATATGAGAAGAAGGTAAATCAGTTAAAAGATTTGATGGTAAGGAAATACAAATCGGCTTACAACAAATCCAAGGAAATGGACATAGATATAAGCTCGATGACATATCTTCCGAAACCAGACGCGTTTAACGTCATAAATATTGAAAAAATGCATGTTATTCTTGATCGGGTCAATAAGATCATAGATGATAACAAGGATAAGCTTAAGAATCCGACTTGCTCTACATGCGTACATCTGCATGATAATGATTGGGCGAAAAGATACGGGAAAGTATGTTGCTCTATTTGGCAAGTGTGTGACCATTATATAAACCCTAACAGTAAATATAACAGGAAGCAAAAGACTTATGTTAGACGACCAAGCAACAAAGCTTGTCCTAATTATGAGTATGGTGATGATAATTTTGAAAACAGAAGAAGATGTATAAAAGAAAAGAATACCCGATAAAGAGCTATGTGCCGATGCGCACCAACAAGGATAGGACGTGTATCTGCTGTGGCGATACGATCCCAGCCGGCAGCAGCAGGATGATACCTAGACACGCCAAGGCAAATTACGGTCTATGTTTCCCGTGCTTCAGGAAATGGAGAGATACCGGAGGAGATCTTAAGCTTATGGACAACCCCGGAGATGCGAAGAAAGAATATGTCATACATATGTCTAATATCCTGAAAGGGAATTGTGATATAATAAAAGGTCGAAAGCTTTACGTGGCTTTTAAAAAGGCGATAAACGGCGGGAAGAAGATCGTTGTCAAATTTGACACTGATCAACCGATATCTATGTCAACAAGAGTCATGAATCCTTCATTCGGGGAGATTATGGATGAGTACGGCAAGGACATATTCCAAGGCAATCTCAAACTGGTAGATGTCCCAAAAGGAGTTAAAGACTTGATAGTTAACTATATAGAAAAATATCGTAAATTATGAACTTCAAGACATTTATATTCATGATCCTGACATTCAGGAGAGTAGATCCTATACCTAGGAATATAGGTCTTATGTTAAGTACAACGTTCTGGATATCTATAGTATGGATAATATCCAACTTTACTATATTGATAATGAGATTAATAAAATAGACAAGATGAAACAAGGAGACGTGATATACAAGAATGGTGTGGAGCTGCTTGTAGTATTAAGCTACGACCATAATGAACCATGTAAGGGTTGCTTCTTCTACGAGGATAAGGCGTGCGGATCAGAAAGACTGATAAAATGCTGGGATTGTAAAAAGGAATATATATTCACGGCTATACGTAAATATAATACGACTGAACTGTTCGGAATAGTAAAAAGATATGAGGAGACAATACTTAAAACAATCAAGAAGATTGAGAAAGAATGTCAAAAATATGTTATCTGGGATACTGTGCATGTGATGTTGAAAGATGATGGAGAGCTTATTATAAAAGCCTTATCCAAGGATAAGTCCGTGCTTTTAAATGATTTCATTATATACATCAACAATAATGGGAGTATAGACGAAGAGGACTATGATCTATTATTAACTAAATAATTGATAGTACAAATGGACAAATCAAACAAAATAGAGAATCTAGCAAACAAGTATGTTGAAAGGCATATAAGAGATAGACATCTAAGCGATGATACGATAAAAGAAATAAAAATAGCTTATATTATGATTATAAAAGATTTTATAGCTATTGTCGATAAATCTACATCAATGAATGAAGATGATATAATATACGTCGTTAACAACATATCATCAATATTATATGAACCTGTAGAAATCTCTAATACCGATAAAAAAATATTGGAGATAGGGATAGCGCTAGGCCTAAAGAGCGCCATATCATGTATATTTGGTTCATTATTAAAAGATGACTGCAATATAAAAGATGAGATAATTGATATATCTAAACATATAAAAGAAAAATTAATATCAGATAATCATGGATAATAAACAACTTTACAAAATAACCTTAACAAGGGAGCAACTGATGTTGATCTCACAATGCGTGGAAGACATCAGTAGATTTGCGGCGGGTGACATGGATCTACAGCATACAACAGATACGTTGATAGATGATATGGATAGGACGGAATCGCTGGGGATAAGAAGCTTTATAGTCAACAACTCACGAGCGATAAGAAGAAGGTTGTTCCCAGATCTTGAGGATTTTGAGCATATAGGGTACGATGGAGGCAGTAAGGATAAGATAAATAGGAAGAGACTTATCGGTAACACCTACCAAATATATAGGTCGATATTACATCAGTTGGCCATTGACGAGAACTGGAATAACGTGTATAGTGATATCACGTTACCTTCAGGTGATATGGGAACGATCAAGGTAGAGAGGGTTGACGATAATAAGGATAACGACATTTAACGATACTAAAATATGAGCTTATTTGTATGCGCTAAATGCGGTTGTGTTGATAATACCGCTACATCTAGTTACTGGATGTTAACAAACGAGTATATGGTGGACGAATACGACTATGCCAAGGAACTACAGCCGTACAAGGGCATGGGGCTGTGCAGCGAATGCGGGAGGCTGGCTACCAGCCCAGACGGGCGTGATGTCGTGGTACCCGGTAAATGGCACGGGAAGTTCCCGAAGGAGAAAGCTACCGAAGAGCAGTTAAAGAAAATAGGATATAAAAATTTGATAAGATGAATAAGACGAATAAGGTAAGAAAGGGAGAAGTTAGAATATACGGAGGAAAGACATACGTGGCTATTCCGGAGATAAAAGAAGATCATTGTGCAGGATGTTGTTTTTATAACGAGGGATGTTGTTCAATACGTGACTTTGATCATATCGATTTCCCTGATTGCCATAATAGCGGTATGATCTGGATGCAAAAAGAAATTAATATGAGCGATATCAAAGAAAAGGCTATCAAATTAGCCATAGATGCCATGAAGCCCATACCGATATGCTCATCACCATGCTACAATATAAGTGATAACAGATCGCCGGAGGAAAAGCATGAGGAGGAAATGAGGTTCTGTAAGGATCTCAACGACCTTAGATGTGAGATGCTTATTGATATGGCTAAGAAAATAGAGGAGTATTTATCATAAGAGGTGATATGAAAAAAATAATAGGAATAGATTTCGATGGGACATGCGTGACAGACTTATACCCTTACGTAGGAGACAATATCGGAGCCGCTAAAGTATTGAGAGAATTGGCTGATAAGAATCTTCTGATATTATATACGGTAAGAGATGGTAAATATCTACAGGATGCGGTGGATTGGTTCAAATATAACCATATTAATCTATACTCAGTAAATTATAATCCTGAACCAGTATCATCATCACCAAAATTGTATTGTGATTATTATATAGATGACAGGAATATCGGCACTCCGCTCACGGATAAAGGATATGTTGATTGGAATAAGATGTTGGTGTTATTAAAACAAAAGAACTTATTATGAAGATAATAAAAATGAATATCAAAAGATATAAGGAGATTATAAGAAAAAAGGATATACTAACACGAGCCTTATCAGAGGCTCGTAAATTAAACAAATCAATAATATGGGAATGAAATATCATACTAGAGCGGGGATCGAATGCACCCCGGAGGAATGCAAGCTGATCGACTCATTGAGAAGATTGGCCAAGAAATGGGAAAAGGATGGTGAGCGTCTTTGGTTATATTCCGCCAGCGGCTCACTTCATGTAATGATGCGCGGAGATACAGATTATAATCCTACACCAGAATTTACGCAATATGGAGGTAGCAACATAGAAAATAGTATAACTACTATTGATGGTATATTAAATGATGGCGGAGATTGGTAAGTTGATATTAGACTAGTCCAACTTTTGTTTTATCGCAATTTATTATTTTTTTTTAAAATTACAAACATGGAAAAAGAAGAAAAGAAATTTGCTACAGAGTATCAAATCAATGGCAAGAAGTATGCTGGTGAAATATGGGCAACCTCATGGGAAGAAGCTGAAAGTTTTATAAAACAAAGATCTTCTACCGAAAAGGTTGTTGGATTTATTCCGTCTCTTGAACCAGTCATCGAGGAACGCCCTTATATGAGCATCGAATTTTGCAAGAAAGAATTTTTCTTATTAGATGAAGAACTGGAAAGTTTTAAAGAATTTTTAAATGACCCTACAAGAAACATTTACCATTCCATTGATGGAATAAAGATTGTCAAATCAGAGGATGGGAAACTTTGTGGAGTAGGTAGAATGCCTCGTCATCTAAGAACTTAGTTTTATTAACTTTTTAAAATTACAAATATGAAGACAGCAAAAGATTATCAACAAGAGTTCAGGTTAAAGAATGATGAGTTAGCCCAATTCGATGAGTTCTTAAACGATCCTAAACGTACATGCTTTCATGGGAAAGAATATTTAATATGTAAAGATCCAGATCCAGAAGGAAATTTTATAATAGTTGGCGTTAATTTCAGGATATTACCAGCAGGAACTCCTATAGTCACAAAAGATGGATCTATAATTTAGTATAACAAAAATAAGAAGGATAGGATGATAATATCCTATCCTTCTACTATTTTAATCGAATATCTTACCGCCAAAAGAAATAAAGGATTCTCTTGATTTAGGTATATTCCTGATATTATATAACGTTTTCTCAAATCCCTTTCTGGTCATATAAACCGTATTCCTGATCCCGGTATCCGTGTTGTATCTGTAATGTGCGTAACCCTTCTTCATAACATTCTCCGTTAATATCCACTCTCTATTATTCTTGTAAAAGAAACCCTGCTCTTGTAAAAACTCTCTTAGAGATCTTTCCGCTATATCACATCCATGAGACTCAAGTTCTCTCCTAACGTCACGAATCAACATATCATCACCTTTGTCATTGGCCATAATAGCTGTTTCAGCAAATCCTACTTTAGGAGCTTGTTCTTTGATAATATTGTCGGATATTCTCTTAGCCTCCTCTACCGCTTTCTTGGCTTCAGCTAACGCCTGCTTTTCTTTCTCGGATGCCAACAACGCTTCTAATGCCTCTATGTAATTATGCGGAAGATTCTTTTTTATGGATGCCTCCATTTCGTTAAAAGCATTCATGTACTCCAATTTAAATTTTATAGCTTTGCTACCAGTAAACCCCATAACAAGTATAGTAAATCCATCCCTATTCATTACATATCTTTTGGATTTTCTAAATCCACCATTAGGTTGAGGTATGTCATCATAGCATAAACAAAACATTTTATGTAAATCCATTTTTGGATTACATTCAGTATCAATAACATAGCTCTTTTCTAACAAATCATCTATAGATCTTATAACTTTACTATGATCCTTCTCAAATTTAGCAGCTACTCTCAAGCTGTCTGTCAACACATCATTAGATTCATTAATAAAAACAAGATTATCCATAATATAAAAAAATAGGCTCAAAAGGAAATGCCGGATCTCGCCTCGACAAATCCTAATGAGCCAAAAATATCTTACACATTGAATGACCTTGAAGTGAGATCCCGTCATTCATTGTTTTATGACGCAAATATAGCCATAATATTTATGCTACAAACTTAAATAACAATAATTTATATTTATTGGTTATAATTTAATTTTAGTTATTTGAAGAATCCTAATAAATGCTTACATTTGCATTCATAGTTGATAATTATTTATTCCCATCCGTCCGGGATGGATAGGTGGGAATACAAAAATAGCCAATCTGATTGTTTTAAGCAATCGACTGGCTATTTTTTGTCATACTATATCGGCTATCTTCCCCTATCAAAGTACCAATTAGCGTCCTCCCCAGACTCATCCTTATTTCTTCCACCTAGAAAGAATCCCATCGTCATGCCGTTGGTCATCAGCCAGTAGTCGGATGTCTGCTTAATATCCCTAGCCGTCTTGATATTATACCATTGCTTACCAAACGAGAACTTCATGAGCTGTCTCCACAACTTACTCTCGCCCTTGTACACACCGGTCTGGACAGTAGCGAACGGGTCCCAGTTCCGGGGATCGGTGAGATCGCCTAACTTCCGGGCGGTGACCAGCGGATCTTGCAGCATATCTATGGCGTTAAGCTCCATGAACGGGGATGTCTGGGAAGCGATCTCATTGATCGTCCTGAACCCGATATAGGTAATGAACTGCCCGAACCAGCTATCCTCATTATCCTCCCTATATCCCATCAAAGCTCGTCCTATAGCCATCATCGTGGCGAATACCGCCATATTGATAATCGATCTCTTGATATTGATCTGCTCGTAGGGGGTAAGCTTATCATACTCTTCCTTAAGCACGTCATATGCCTCCCCCATCCTGCCCTCGGACATCGATCCATAGACATTACCGGCCAGTCTCCATAACGTTCTCATATATCCCTCCTCGAACTGGTTGGTCTGGAAGTTAAACCCGGCTTTTTTGTATGCCCGTTGAATGGCAAGTATAAACCATCCACGATGAGGGAGCACCATGTTAAGGATAGCGTTCCGGCTAGCCCCCACCCGGTTCTGTTCGTTAAGGGCGCCGTCGCATATCTGCACCATACTCCTGACCCTGCTGGACAATGTAGGTATGTATCGGTCTATAATATCCTTATTAGCCTCGTTTTTAGCCACGATCTTCCCGTCCTTGACATTTACTAAGTTCCATATGGAATAATCCCTTAAACGCTCCCAATTACGTTTAGCCTCATTAGCGGACATATTCCTGTCCTTCATCATCATCTCCTTGAAATTAGAATATGACCAGAACTGACCCTCATACAGGCGAGTGTCATCCATTACCGAGATAATAACCTGCGGGTCCAAAGGAGAGTTCAAAACCTCCATCATCTTAAATGGCAGATCCCGGAATAAGGTTCTCCAGGTCTTGTTATATGCCGCCGATCGTACACGGTTGCGGACATTAAACACACCTAGGGCCTCACCGACAACATATAACTTATTGGTACGATTTATGTCCCCGATCTCAGACACGTACGTGCTTAACTGCTTCTGGGCTTCTCCATAAGCGTATTTCATGGAGTCCTTGCTTATATACTGCCCTACCATACCCTCCAAAAGGAAGTTGGCCTGCCCGGTAAGGGCGCCGGTAGCCGCGACGAATGGGGAGAAGCCTAGGTTGGATTTGGATACGAATTTGGTAAACATAAGAGCCAGCTTATTAAGATCGACCTTATAATTACCTATATTCCATTCCGCCCGCTTATTGTTTATCCTGACGTCATAGATACTGGCGTTAACCCAATCTTGGAACATCCTATAGGCATGCGTCGCCTCTGGGTTCTTACCGCCGTCGTATTGCGTCTCCAGCATCTTGTTCCTGTATCCCATGACATCATCCAAGGCCGCCCTCTTATACTTGTAAGCGGTAGCCTGCAAGGATAACATGGAATAGGAGTAGGCGAAGTCATGGGACACGTCGTTGGCGTTCTCCAGCTTACTAAGATAGTATTTGGGGATCATACGATATTTGTTATCGTTCTCGTCAATCCCTCCTAGGTCTTGCCCCTGACCATGTATAGGGTCATCCACCCTCTCGCCAACGATATCACGTACGGCGTTGCCGATGGCCGCCTTCGGGTCAACCCCGGCCTGCACCATCCTCTCCACGCCGCCCTTGGATATCTGTGGTATCTGGTAGATGTTCCGGAATCGCTCATCATAATCCTCCATAGCCTTACGGCTTATGTTAAGCAGCTCCTTCCTCATCTCCCACTTATCCTTATTGATCGTAGCTTCCTCCCCTTCGTTGGTAATACCGTATTTCTTGAAAAAAGCCTCGTTCTTGTACTTATCGAACCTAGGCGTATGATATCCATAACCCAGATCGGGATTATAATTAGGATTACGGAAAGAACTCTCGGCATCGGCCTCATCAAGCCACTGGTTGTTGATCGTCAGGTCGATCATATTAATATCGAACCCGAAACGGGATACGCTCTCTTTCTCGGATATACCATTTTCTATGACATCAAAGAACTCGGATACCTTATATATACCGTTATTTATCTTTCTGATGAAATCAGAATACCCTTTGGGAGAATATTTCCTCATATAAGGATACAACCGGGTTCTGGCATACTCAATAAGTATACTATTAGCCTTACCCATAGCTATATCATTAGCCAGCTTATCACTGAAATCAGGACCGTATTTTTTTCTAAGGAACGTTGTCTCCATGGATGTCCATGATGGATTCTTCTGTGACAGCTTGGCGGCCATCCTATCCACCTGACTCCGGGAGCGGGCAGACATATGTTCCTTGGCGAATTTAATCTCATCCATACCCTTGTCGTATGCCATGGCATCCCTTAAAGCGTTACGGTAAGAATCCGTGACTCCACTCTCCACCGTATCAGGCATATCCATCTCAATAGCCTCAGCGGAAGCGGCGGCGTTAATAACGCTCTTAGCCTCAGCCAGACGATCATATAACTCGTTTATCTTTCTTAATGAGGCGGATCCACGTAACCTATCGAAATCATATTCCCCGTATCTCGTGCTATCCCGGTACTGGATAAGCAAGGGCCTTAGCTGGTCATTGATCTCGTTTATTGTCGCCATCGCCTCCTCTACCGCCTCTATCCTTGACGATGATGCGGATTGCTCCGTGATCTTATCAACCAGATTCTTGTAATAATCACCCTCCTCGGATCCCCACATATCCTTGGAGAAGCCAAGATGACCGCCAGCTAGCAGGAACTCAAACGCAGCCTTGCCGCCCTCGGACCGCTCTATCCCACGAAGTATCTCCTTGAACTCGGCGGAAGCCTTACGACCCTCGTTGGTATTCCCGAACTCCTCGGCCCACGCCTCGTCCCATGCCTTGATCTCCTCGGACATCATCAGAGCCTCGGATCCCTCTTCCTTTGGTGTCCCATCGGAATACCACTCGCTCTTGGCTATAGCCCTATCACGTAAAATATCCAGATAAGATCTCCAAGCTATAGGATCGGATTGAAACGCCTTCCAATCGACCTTCCCGTTCCTCACGAACTTATCCATAGCCACATACCGGCTCCTGCGGATACGGGTCATGAAATCGGACGTGGCTTGCGATACCCTACGACCCAGTCTTTCCTCGACCTTCTTATTAACTTTCTCGATCTTATCGTAATAAGCCTGCACCATAGGTTTCTCTTGGTTCTCATCCAACCACCTATTTATCGTATCCAGATACCGTTGCTGATCCTCGAACGTCATGTCCGAGATATCAAAATTCTGGATGGTAGGTTTGAATACATGATACACGGCCTTCGTAATAGGCTTATCCCCGTCATATCCTACGATATCATCACGAGTCTTGACCTTAAGCCCCTTATCAGATAAAAGCATGTCGATAAGTTGCTTCTCGGTCTTACCCGTAACCTTTTTAAGATCATATATATCAATAATAGCTTTCGCCTGCTCTGTCCGACACAGTAAATCGTATTTGGCGAAATCACGGGACGAGTCAAGGTAATCCGAGTTCTTCCCATTTATCTTCTGTATAAGATCCTCATTATCCTTTATCCCCCATCCACGCTCTTTCATCATCTTAGTCATCTTATTGATATTAGCCACACCCTCAACATGAGCGTCGTTATAAGCCTTGGCTAGACGTTGGCCTAACATACCTAAAATAGCGTTACCACTATGCTCCAGCGTACCAAAGAACCGGGACATGACATTGATATCCTTATGGATGTTATTTATCAACTTCTTTATCCCATTCCAATATCTTTCCGGGATATTAAACATCCGAAGCTGTCCATCCAGCCAGTCCTCATTATGATTACTTCGAAGGGCGTTTATATCGGACATGGATGTCTCAGCCATACGTAATATATCATCCATATCCTCTACCATACCAACCTTATTGCTGCCATAATAATCAGCCGCCTGATTATTGACGAATCCACGAAGGTTCCTGATCAGAGGAACTATCTCCCCATATACGTTATCGATAACCTGTATCGTCTCATAATCCAATCCTTTTCCGCTCTTACGTAGGCTACTGGCGACAGTAACCAAATACTCCACCTCGGCCTTGGCGGTCGCTATGACACTCTTGGTGGATAGCAGGTTGTTGTTTTTATTAAGCTCACCCCCGACTTGTCTTACCTTCTCGCCTATATCACGTAGAAGGGAGATACTCTCACCGATCCTCTGGCTTTGGCTTGACCTCATCCTCTGCAATCTGGTATATAGTCTTTCCAATGACCTACCGTTCTTGATCAACTTATTAGCCACATCAACATCCGATAATGAGTACATGAGATGGTCGCTATCCTTTAACAGAAGCACGTCAAATGCGCTTGGATCATCAGCTAACGCCGACTCCTTTATCCTATCAAGAACCTTATTCAAGTCTGATCTTTGAGTAGAGAAGAAATTCCTTATAGCCCGGATTATCCTGCCAAACAAGGAGAGCTGGGAGTCCTCGGACGAGGTCAGATCCTCTACCGCCTGTTCCATGCCCGGCACGAACCGCTGGGCCAACGTCTTACCTAGGATCTCCCGCTTCACCATCCGATCCAGTTCCTCCCCTTGGTATTCCTTCCCATACACCTCATAGTAACGACCGGCAAATTGATTCCATAATGGCGTGCCGACAACAGAGTCCAGAACCTCGTCAATCTCCTGTTGGTTACGATAAGTATCGATCAAGAAATGAGCCACCTCCTCATTGAGATCCTCTACCGTAGCCCCCTCAGCCAAAGCGATAACCCCATTAGCCATGTCAGACAAGGCCCTAGCCGAAGGATCCACGCCATTACGCATCTTATACTTATCCATATACTCAGACATACCCATCACACGGATGCCTAACGTGGATAAGATGTTGGTGATATCAGTCCTATTCTGGAGATCTTCCGCCTTCTCATTCTCGATAACCCCACGGACGTTACTCCCGTACAAAGCGTTATCCTCCATCATCAACGACAAGGCTAGCTCCATGAATCCATCATACTTATTATTAAGCTCCTCGAACTTACCTTGCCTTAACATACCCTTGATCTCCGGTCTGCTTACCGTAACCTTCTCCCCGGACGTAGTGATAAGATCAAGATCATTACTTACCTCCGTATCAAAACCTATAGAACCCAATACGTTCATCTCAGAGGACTGACTTCCAAACCTATTCCTTAGCCTAGACAAGGCATCCATAGCGTTATAGATCTTAAGACCATCGGAGTTGCCGGCACCGGTAAGATAATACCTATCCCCTAACCTTATACGCTCCCCACTCAACATACCTTTCTTGATAAGGTAATTAACAAACCCTCCACGAGTACTTATATCTGAGTTTGAGCTAATACCAAGGATCGGGATGAATGACTCGCTGTTATTAAGGGTTATTGAGGGAGAGCCAAAGGAGATGTCAGCCGTACCGGACGGGACGTCGCTCTCCTCGACACTGCCGGCCAAGAACCCGGCCTCGACCCGCCCACCGGACGAGCCTTTTATGGCGTTGGCGTAAGAGTCGTGTATCTTGCCGTCATCCGATCTAAAGAACAGGCGAGGCTCACCGGAATCATATACCAGTCTTGAAGATGGAGGCGTATAATTCTCAATATCATTTAACGGCAAGACATTACCAGAAAATATGATCTCACCATCTATATTTCCGCCCTTCACCCTGATATTAGGCCGTTGCCCGGTAAAAGCGCTTTCCACGGCCTTCCATAACATACGGGCTGTCTCCCTAATATCTATATTCTCCCTGATAGCCCTTATATCATCCCATGACGCCTCTTTCAGTATCGTATCGCCAACATTATTCTCGTTTATGGAATCCAGATCCACCTCCTGTACCGTGGACGTATCTACCACAGCCATATCATTGACATCACCTACCTCTCCGGAGGTAAGATAAGCCACGACATTGTCGCTATTCCCAAGGCTTCTGGCCAACGCCGGGGCATCCATATCGCTTATGGCGGACAAGACCTTGGCTGACATAAGTTGCCCCCACTCGCTGGCGCTAAGTCTGGCGCTTATGGATCTGGCCGCCTCCTTATTCCTTGGCACGGATCTCGTCCAGTCTCCGAACTTAGACCTGAACTTATCGTTATAAATAGTCATATAAGCTTCAGCGGCCTTATTAAGGTCACTTACGGCGGCTATGCCCGCTATCTTATCGAATAAGGTAGATACCTCTCCGGAAGGGGTCAAGACACGGGTTATCTTACCCTTACTATTTCTTTTAATTACGCAACTTGACATAACTTCATGTTTTTGACAAAGATAAACAAAAAGCCCCCACAAATAAGCGGAGGCTGATATTCTTATATTTCACAAATGGATCTATATCTATTCTGTACTATTACTATAGAGAAAATCATAAGCACAACCACCAGCGAAACCAGCTATATACGCTGCGTGCTCATCCTCTCCGACCTTAAATCCAAGCGACATATTACAAAACTGACATACACTCATGGCTACATGAAATGACTCATGGCAGGTATTTTTTATCGTTATATCATCATCGCTCGAAAAGTTCCAAAGTATAGCGAATCGACCATCATCATCCCTATCCTTTACCAAATTCACAAAAGACGCTTCCTTGTCCATATCCTCCTTATTTCCCCATTCCCCATTATGCTCAGGTTCCATATTCTCGAAACGATCACACAACGTCTTATAATCTAATCCAACCGTGATAATCAAATCCAACGGATATATCACGAAATCAAATTTCTTTTCTCTCATAATCCCCTTAATTTTTCTATAACCTCAAAACACATCTTACACTCAACTCTACGATACAACTGCCTTACGCCATCTACCATAACCCAATAACGATCACCATCACGGTGCAGGAACTCACTCATAACCTTGGTATCAGCCACATCATGTAAATCGTATGAACTGAAACATAACTTACATATATCGTCAAGATCAAAATAAGTAACCTTATTATACGACATACAACGGATTTGTCTTCCATCAGGAATCTGAACATCGAAAACATTTATCTTCTCCATATTAAAAAATAGAGGGATACCGATCCCATCACAGACCTGTATCCCTTTATAATAAATTAGCGATGAAAAGCATGGTGATGGACATGCGCCACAAATGTAATTACAAATTTTGTAAAAACAAAGCAGTTCCATGGTTAAATGTCCCTGATGAACCGCACACTATAACGGCTGCCCTTACTGCTGCCGTTCACGCTGCCATCTTTGAAGTACACGCGATGCCCGCTGTTGGAGTCAAACCCTGAGCTAACCCAATAGGCTTTGGATGGACTGAGTTGTTGTCCACCAATAGCCGATAATGCGTTATTGACACTCGTCAAGTTCATAAATATTAACGCAAGTTGAGCGCATGATGGGATATACCAATCATCATATCCTTTAGCGTCAGCACTAGCTAAGAACGTATTAAGCACATGGCCAATTGTCGCATAGGAAGTATAAGACCCACCACCGGTAGTTATTCCTTTTAATATCTCTGAATTGGATTTTCCATTCCAATCAGATAAAGCCCCGCTTGTCCAGGCAGTAATATTTGCCGAAAGGTTAGGGGTACCATTGTATGAACCCGACTCCGGTTTTAGGTAACCTCTAATATCACTTCCATCTACTTTGTCATAATTTGTAATGCCGGTCTGATCCGTACCATATCCACCCAAATAAAAAATGGAAGTGCTGTCCTTCCCGGCTCCGGCTGTTACATAGCTTTCATTAAGATCCTCATATTTCTCAATCATAAATCTCTTACCTTGAGCGTTAAGGACAACGCCTATACAATTATCGGAAGGTGCGTCCGTTATGCTTCCATCAGGACGGACATAAGAAATAAGGCAAGTACCGTTGCACTGACACGGAGCGTCACTCTTCAACACCCCATACACCCGATTGTCGCTAGTCAGCCACCGTTTCCCGTCGCTCGTGATATAAGCCTGCCTACATCCCTCCTGATTCACCGCAAGCGTCTTTTTAACGCCTTTGGGGGTTGTTATCTCCAACTCAAGGGTACGGTCAAGACCTTTGTTCATTACCGAGCCAAAAGAAACGGCGGCGTTACCGGTCCCGGACCCCGGGCTGATGGTCAGAGGCTGGCCCGTTACCTCACCTACCCCGTCTTTCCAATTAATATTCAAATCATTAGCCATATATATATCGTTTTTTCGTTCTATTGCAAAGATAGTAAAATAAATAAACCCCAACCGGCTTAAGTCGATCGGGGTCTGAGTAAACGAAAAGAAACTGATTATCGTCCCATCATTCTCAATGCGGTTCTGGCGGCTACTTGCGCCCAAATCCAGCTGTCGTTAGATGTTACGTTAACCGTCTGTTGAGTACCATTTACATCCAAGTTAATAGTCTCCTTGTCAAGCTCGATAGTAGAGTCTCCAGCGGCTTGAGTTACCGTCACGTTGGCTGTCTGACCACCAGCGGCGGTTACTTTCAATGTAGCCGTCAGTTCCTCGATCGTGACGTTGGCCGGTACGTTCGAGATCGTGATGCTCCAAACGAACTCGCTAGCGGCTCCGGGATCGTCGGCGATAACCGCTCCGTTAGCCGTAGTCTTTCCAGCCGCCGTGTAGTTAGCCGGGAGTTGTAACGTAAGCCCATTCTCCTCAGCCGGCGTGACCGCGAACGTAAGCTTAGTACTGTTGGACTTACCGGTGATGGTAACATTACCGCCTGTCTTTTGTACGGAAGCGTTAGGGCTGTCTGATCTTACCACCTCAGCAGCCGCTGCCTGATTGACTACCAACGCCTTCTTAGCCCCGCCGTTCGTGGTGACCGTAAGGTTGATAGTGCGTTGAAGACGACCGGTGTGTTTCTCACCGGAGAAATTAACCGCCTGATTTCCTGATCCTGATACCGGGTCGACGGTTACGAAACCAAATTTTTGTGAAGCCATAATCTATTTATTTATAAATGTCATTTTATTATGCCAAAAATAACTTGTATCATATCACAAGCCAAATATAGGGGGGGGGTAGATACGACTAGCCCTGTACAACCTCAACATACAACCCTACTAAGTCCTTTAAATTATGACTAAGAGGAGTTCCACTATCCCTTGTGCATTTATACACGTCAGCGTTCTGAATGTAATATTTATCCTTAAATATCTCCATAGGAGGGAAATAAGGGATAGGATCACCTATAGTCCCGGCATGCTCCTTGTCAACAACCTTATATAAGGAGGCCGTACTGAGTCCAGGCTCCCATTCTGACGATAACGTATGAGGCTGGATAACCTCGTAAAGGATATCCGTATCCTCCTTAACTACCCTAAGACAAAATCCGGTATCCACGGATAGCCCGAACTCCGCTCCTTCTTGTCCCCATATAGGAAATAGGACCTTAACATCCAATTTCTCGTTGGATGATAAGGATAAAGATTTGTTATTAACCAACATCCTAGAAAACTCGACAGCTACTTTTTGAGGATCGAGAGCATCCTTCTCCTTCGCCTGTTGCTGGATGTACGCCGTGGTAACACTTACCTTATCAGGATAGCCGGACTGAACATCGACAGCTCTCACCTGTTCTACGGTAGTGGCTATACTGATCTGCTTTTGCTTGTCCCCTAACGCCGTTGTCAGATCGTTATCGTACTTATCCATCATCCCGATCAAGATCTTGCCTTCCGTCATATCGAACTCCAGGCCCATAATCGTTATCTTACCGACTATAGCCCCATCAGCCAAAGCGTTACGTCTGTCATATTCAGGAATATAAATATCTTGATCATCCAAGAAAAACTCATGGAGATTTTCAGTCTCATAAGATCTCAACTCCTCATATTTAGCCGATTTCTCCTCGTTAAGAATCCTCGACTCATCTAACCTAGCCTCAATGATCTCCTTAACCGTGGCTTTAGGATTAGCTTCCTTGAACGCCAATTGCTCCTCTCCCAGCTCTATCCATGGAATCGGATTGCCATTAATATAATCATCATAGCTATTACCCTTAGCGTAATTATCATCAAGAGGTTCGTCTAAAACCAACATATTGGGATATATTTCCCTGTTTATATATGTATATGCCATAATCTATTCTTTAATCTTGTTCTTTAACGGCGATGCTATACTTACCTGAAGCGTAACACCAGATATTTATCTCGAAAGGCTTGTTAGCCGTAGTGGTTATAGAAGTACCACTCATGCTTACATAAGCTCCAGAGTTTGGTATAGCCTGTGTAAACACTGCCGACGGGACGCATCTGATCATCAGCTCCTCTCCTATCTGCATGCCTGACTGCACGGATAGGGTGGTAGCGGCTGATAACGTAGCCGTGATACTTCTCTTGCTAATAGGCAGGTTGGCTAATGTCGTGACCGTATTAACTCCTATAAGCCTATTCACGGTCTTCTTATCGGCGGCCGCCATCAAACCGTTAGTAGACTCATTGGCCACGGCATATGTCGTGTTAGGAGGCGTAGCCCACGTACCATCCCCACGCATGAAATTGGCGGTACTACCATTAAGCTGTCTCAATAAGCCGTTGGCTGTGGTGGAAGCTAATCCGTATGTGGTGTTGGTAGGCACTACCCACGTCCCATCGCCACGTAAAAAAGAAGCTTGTTTACCTGCGGCTGGGGCGGGAACCAAACCGGCCTTTCCCGCAGTAGAGGAGGTTGCCGCCCCCATATTGGAATATGTGGTGTTGGTGTCCGTCCACGGAACGTTCACGTACATCTTGCCGCTACCGTCAAGAACAACGGGATAGTTCTTGCCATTGGCAGAGTATCCGATCTTAACAAGACCCAGATTATCGCTCGTGGCTTGGGTGTAAGTCGTGTTATTGCCAGTCCAAGGGACATTCACATACATCTTACCATTAGCATCCAAGGATACGGCATAGTTCTTCCCACTAGAGGTATAACCGATCTTAACCAATCCTAAAGTGTCAGCCGTGGCCTGATTATAGGTCGTATTATTATCTGTCCATGGAACATTAACAAAAGCGTTACCAGAAGCGTCAACCTGTAACTTATAGTTCTTGCCAGAAGTCGTGTATCCTACCTTTACGCCACCTAAGGTGGAGGCCGCCGCCGTAGGTGGAGCGAAGGTGCTAGGTTTGCCGGTCACTCCAGACCATGGCACAGATGACGCCGAACTTGCCGTATAAGGCTCGTAACCATCCTCGGTATTCAACTTACTATCATCCTTGACCAGATACATCTTATTCGTGGCCGTTACCTTAACCGTGTCCCCGACCTGAGCCGTGGCTGTAGTAAGTTTAAACCTTGCCGTATCATCAGCAACCACGACCATTCTCTCTAAGGCTGCTTTAGGCAACCTGTCTATATCAATGGTACCGGACGTGATCTTAGAGGCGTCGAAGTTCGACAATGTCGTGGAGATAGTAACATTACTTCCAAAGTCCGATGAGACACTACCGCTAACAGCCCCGGACAGCACTATAGCCCTAGCTGCCTGTAATTTTGTGGCGGTAGGAGCGTTATCCGTCTTAAGAGCGTATTTGGAAAGATCAATATCATTAGCCTTATCCAAAAGCTGCTCTATCTGCTTGCCATTGTATTTACCTTGAAAATCTTCCATATCATAATTATTTTTGCTCAAATATAGCTATATACATAAACACCAAGAAATCGAGGGGGGGGTAGATGCGGACAGGCATTAAAAACCACCATCCCCGTGCAGGAATCCGCTACGGAATATAATAGCCTTGTCTTTAAGTTTCTGGACAGACTCCCATTCCCATTCACCTTCACAAGGCTTAATGACATACTTATTCCCCCATGTCTTAAACTTCCTCTCTATAACAAACATCTCTGGGTCTTTTAAGACATGGAAGATACTTCCGACAGGGAAATACTTATCAGTTCTCAATATAACTCGATGATGTCTCTCGTCATATTCAGGATCGCCTACGATACGTGCCTTATAAAACTGAAAATCATTCAACGTCTGATCCACTGGCTCTATCCAATAATACCCCTTACCCATTGCAGTTTGTATTTAATTATCTATATTTGCGGTGTAGTAACTCATAATGTTTTAAGTGATTTTCAACCAAAGGGGAAGGGTGTCCGTGAGGATGCCTTTTTTCATTCCCGCCCACCCTACCATGACAAAAAGATCTACCTCGAACAAATGTAATCATAATAAAGCTACGGTCAAAAAGAAACCCTATCGGTATTCTATTGCCGACAGGGTCCTTCCAACGTTGTATCAAACTAAATCATATCACTCCATTTGATTGTGTCACCGACGAAGCACCGCACCGCCAGATACCTTACAAACGCCGCCCCTTCAGGGGCGTCAGGGTCTTCCAGATAAGCCAAGACAGCCTTGACTATTTTCTGGTCGCAGTCCAATACCTTAGGAAAGTAGTCGCTATAGAACATAGCGAACAGATATTGGACATCTCCCCAAGTGGCGTTATCAGGTTTCTTGGCCCCGCATTTATCGAACATCTGCTTAGCATCCTCCATCGTCCATCTTCTCTTGGATCCGTCGGCGTTAAGCATCTTATCGGCGGCCTCCCTAGCCAACTCCTTGGAAAAGTGATATCCATGGGTGTCTATATACCGCTTATAATCCGGGTCATCAGCGTCTGCTCCTCAGTAGTAACGACTTCTCCTACCTCTACGCATATAAGGTTCCGTACCATCGTACTCGTCACGGATGTCACGCTCGCCAAACCATCCCTTACGGTACATCTCATCCTCCCGCTCATGATGTCTTTGACGTTTCTCAAGCTCCCGCTCGTTACGCTCCAGTTCCCTCTCGCGTCTTTCGAGATCACGCTCACGGCGCTCAAGCTCCTCCATCATCCCGTCACGTTCCTTACCGTAATGATCATATACGCCACCATCGTAACCCATATAAGTGCCGTCGGAGCGGCGTGAGCGTCCCCTACCGCCTCTGCGGTCGTAGATCTCATCATCATATTCCTCTTGGCCGTTGCCTAAATCTATAACTCTCATCTTAACCTAATTTTTTAATTAACAACTCTTTTAACTCATCGAAAGAAGACCCCATCCTATCGACCTTCTCCTCAAGATTCTTAATCTTTCGGTCTTGATCCTTAGTCTGCTTAAAAGTAGGATTGATATCCTCCAAGATACTGTCGCATGCCTCTATGATCTCCTTATTCTTATCCACGCTATTCACGATATCCGTACTGGTTCGTTTCATGGCGTTCAGGTGGTTCATTATCGGATCCACGGAGCAGGCTAGCGTAATGCCGTTGGCCATAGCCACGTTCTGGTTCTCTGGAACTACGTATGTCATGGACTTCCCGTCCACCTCTATAGTAAGATCCATAACCCGATCTTGCAACTGCTGATACTGACCTAACTGGGACTGGGCGAACCTAGGCTCCGAGACGTTAACCACCGTACCCATAAAGAATTTAGGAACCCCTGAGGTATCCAACGTATAAACCTGATATCCTTTCTTTAAATCCTTAAACATAATAACGATCTTTTTAAATGGGAGGGAGGTTACCCTCCCCTGTTCTTTCTTAGTAAATTCATGCGCTAGGGGCGGTAGCCGCCGTAGCCGTATGACCCAACATCCTGAACACGCCGGTGCATTTGTTATAATACACAAGATGCTCGGTGTAGGCCCCTACTATAGGATCACTAGAAGCCACGGGAGTCGTAATATCCTGCCCTGTCATATGTGCCCCAACCTTATCCACTATAGGTGTCTTGTTGACGATAACCCCGGCGTTGGATACCGTAACAGGAGTGGTAGTGGATAAGCCAGACGGAAGAACGATCGTGGCGGGATAACTAGCCTCTGTCTCCGTCACCGGATGACGGACCTTCCATAACAATATTCCTTCCGGAGGTAGTGAGTTCCACTGACACGGATTGATGCCAAAATCAACCGTAGGTTCGGCCGCAGAAGCGTCAGATACCTTTCCAGTAGTGGCTACTACCGGGATGCCTCCCCTGTCAAGACGAGAGGAGGCGAATGAACCGATCATATATCCTCTGAAATCAGCCATATTGTCCCCCTTTCTTATAATACGGCGTTAGTAGTGCCGCAAGCGCATCCACATTCGTTAGCCACCCTTACGGTAGGAGTATAGCAGCAACCCGGGTTCTGTACAACGTAGGCTGGAACCGGAGCCTTTGGAGCTAACTGGCTAACGATGTTCTGTGTCTGTTGTTGGGTGATGGCGGAAGTAGCCAAAGCCTGTTTCTCCTCACGAAGCTGTTGGATAGTATTCTGCATCTCACGCATCTCAAGTTGACAGAACTTGTCATTGATGATTTGAGTTTGAAGATCTATCTTAGCAGCCAACGCCTGAGTCTGGGCTTGGTTGGATTGAATAACGTTATTGAAGCCGTTAGTCAAGTTGTTCTGCAATACGTTCGTCTGACCGGTAATAGCCAACTGATTCTCATATCCCTGACGGGTGATAGCGTTCTGGATATTACATCCTACGGTGTCTAACGAATGTTGGATGTTGTTAAATCCACTAGCCATAGCGCTTTGTAAGTTGCAGCAACATGCGCTAATCTGGTTACCGATCTCACATCCTTGTTGCTGTACGGCGTTGATAACGGCCTGAGAAGTCATACCTACCTGACCGGCCACCTTATCAATAGCGCCTTGTACGTTACAGATAGCGTTTTGTAATTGAGAGGTAGAACAGTTAAGGGCGTTAGAGATCTGGTCGATAGCGCTTCTGTTACCTTGGATAGCCTGCATCAGTAACTCACGACCATAGTCGTTGTTCAATTGAGCCGGAAGACCGTTAGCGCAACATTCATTGCCATTACCAAAGCCATTTCCGAAGCCACGTCCGCCCCACAACCAGAACAGGACGATGATCCATAACCACCAGCCGTTGGCTCCTCCGAACTGGTCTTGGTTGTTACGGCCGTTCATCAACGCCGCGACTAGATTCGGATCCATCTTATTTCCACCCAAAAGGCTGGTAAACATACCCGGAATCATAGATAATAAACCGTTAGCGGCGCTACCGCTCCCGGAACCCATGCCGTCTAACAGCACGATTTTGTCTCCACTTGTACCCATGTCTATTTATTTTTGAATTAATAATAAACCCACCTGATGGCGGGCGTTACAAAGTTCAAAAATTAATAATCCTGGGATCGTGATATATGTCACCATCAAGGCACGTCATGTCATGCAATTGGTATTAATAAGAACCGGTACAAGACAAAAAAATCCGGAACGTATCACTACGGCCCGGATTCATGCAAATCTATAAATTCAATGTTTCAATGCTCGAAAGAAAACGTCTCACGACGTCAAAGAGAGATTAATTACACGAAAAATCTCGCATCAACTTATTTGTATTAGCAGTGTATTCATTAATTATCTTACTGGATGAGGGATTATCCTCTATCCTTGACAGGCGGTTATCGTCACTCCTTACCGTAACGTCACCCATCCTTCGTACCATGTTTTCTTGATATGATGATGGATCGGAGTATATAAGATCATCAACGAACCTGTATATCGCACCATCAACCGTCTCACCTACCTTCTCATATAAACCGGATTGGAATGACACGAAATCATCATACCTCCCACGAGCCAAGAACGAACCGTCCGGTCTCGCCTCGACGCCGCCGTTGACCTCCCGGAGCAGGCCCGGATTCCTTTGGTACAGATACCTGTAAAACCCGACATCCATCATCCTATCCTGACCATCCAGATAGAAAAGGTTTCTCATGCTACTGTCACCGGACTCGATAGCCACGTCAAACAGAAGATCCCTTACCTGACCTTCCGGCAACGACATCTCCATGCTTTTTAACGTACCTCTGTCATGGTGGTTCAAAGATACGTTATAAAATCCATTAAAATCAAGGAAACGTAAGACATTATTATATAAATCCGATTTTTTTAACCTTTCCTTGATCTGGATCTTCCTCAACGAGGTACAGGATTTGATAAAATCCCGATCCTTTCCCTGCCTAGCCTCGTATCTCCTGAACTCCCGATCAATATCGACATCATCCATCTTAGGGGTTACGGGATGCTGGTATATCAATCTGGTAAGGATCATGTTCTCTGTATTCGAGGATGAGATGTTGGACATAACTAGCTTCTTTATGTTATCCTTGACCACGCCAATATCGGAACGGGAAGCCCCGGCGGGGACCACGCCAGCCGGCAAGTACGAGGACCGCTCTATCCCGATATTGGCCAACATCTCATAGGCCTGATCGGTGTCGGTTATCGGGGCTGTGTTATGGTACGTATTCCTACCCATATACAACATGCTCCTATCATACATATCGGAAGGGGATGTATTCCCGGACCTTACATACACCATCCTATCCCCAGTAGAATAAGTATCCTGAACCTCGTATATCGGATTCCCTTTTCCTGTTATCCTATCAAGATCGGAGATAAAGCTATCGTATACCGAATTGCCGGCCTGTATGGAAGACAACATGACGTCCAGCGACGCCATAAGATCACGGATATCCTCAGGTCTGGATATAACCATCTCATCGCTGATCGCCTCGCTTATATCCACGCCCATGTCGGCAAGATCCATGGCTATGTCATGCAGACGTCCGGCAACGTCCTTGATGTCCTTAAAATCATCCATATCGATTATCTCCCCAACCTTATCCCTTAGACCCTTCATATCCTTAGGCATACTGATATACGGTGTGGTACTATTGAAGTACGAGTCGGTAATCGTATTTCCGTCCTGACTCCGAACCTCCATACGGGTCATATTACGATACGTGTCATACATCCGATCTGCGTAATCCTGATCCTCCTGATACCGGAGTGCCAAGGAAGGGTATGGGATGGAGGCGAAAGCCTGATCGAACTCCCGGCGGTCGCTGATACCGCCTACCGCCCTCATGATCGTATCCCTTACCTCTATTGGATTCAAGACCTTTCTCTTCCCTAACGAGTCATATGTATCCTCATATATCATATAATCATCACCAAGGCCTGACTCGGAGGATAGGAAATACATATCCTTCTCATTAAGATCCCCGTCAGACATAAAATCGACAATCCTCCTCATCATATCCCTTACCCGCTCATACGCCGATCTGTTGGTCATGATATTATCAATCTCATCGGCGTCATACATCCCGGATCGCCCAAGATTGTACCTATTGAGGAATATATCACCGCCGGAAAGGAAGTTAGATATGATCATATCATTAAGATCATTGATATTATCAACCCCCAAGGAAGTAAGGGTGTTATTGATATCCTTAACCTCATCGGCCATGAAATTGCCAGCGAAATAGTTCTTTCGCTTGACAAATGACATAACATCATCATACCTAGGTTCCCCATTACTATCCAGATCATATTCTGATGACATGGACATCCAATCGCCAAAGAAAGACACGAAGTCGGGGGAGTAGGCCGTACCCCAGACCGATAAGGCCTGCTTCTGGTCGCCAAGCACCTCCATCGCCCTTTGGTATAATCCGGATGGTTGGTTATTAGGGGCAAGGACATTATCTACCCTACCCTCCTTATTTTTTATAACATAACAAGATCTGCCCATTACTAAATCGTTTTGTTACAAAGATATAAAATCCCATCTACTCTCACGAGCGGACGGGATACCAAAATAACAACATAATAACAAACCTTATGTTTCTACTGAAAAGTACAAATCATTTTGCCGATCCTCACGGACAGGCAAAAGCTCAATCCTAAATTACAAAAAAATGGAATTTATCGTTTAGCGAAAATCTCCTATACGATCAAAATATCTTTTATTATTTTCTACAATATTACAAACAGGAGATATTTTTACAAAAAAATGTAATCAGCCATATTCCTCTGTCATATATAAAGCGTAGCTATACCTATCCTCTATCATCTCCACCACCTTCTTGATATCAGATAAAGTTAGTTTCTTTATCTCCATATTCCTACTATCCATCCTGACAAAAGAGTTCTTGAACTCCTGCTCGGTTATGGCATCCAACCTAAATAGATTGTATTTTATAAGCAACTGGCTTACGTCAAATATCAGGATATTAAGATCAATATCATCCTTCAACTCATCAAGAAGATCACGCATCATGGCTTCGATAGCATCAGTATCAAGCTCCAGTTTCTCGGCTTCCTTCATCAACTTCTTGATAATACCATTGTGCTCGATTATGATGTTAGCATTATCATCATCGGTAGGTAAAAGGATATCCATCGTACATTTTATACCAACCTTATCACTAAGCCTTTTGTTGAACTCAGTCATATAATCAAAAGCCTGATCCCTGCTTAATGAGTATGTATGATCAAGCAACTGCTTTTGTCTGACCTTGACAAAATAGTTACTGGTGTATAACATCATCAAGACCTTCACTCGCTGGATGCGTAGGTCTTGCATGATCTTCCGATGTAAAAAAGAATCTAGTTGCATAATATAAAGAGTCCCCACCGGGGCCATCACACACCCGACAGGGACCAACTTTTAAATATCTTACTCGTCAGGTGATGGACTGACACCGCAAAGATAAATCAAGATAATTTATTTAGCAAGGATTTTCCGCTTCATTTTCTCCAAATACGACATTCCCGTCGGAAACCAAAGACTTATCCTCGGCTGCTTTCGTAGGCGAGGCGAACTCCGATTGGGAACCGGGCGGGTTGACGAACGGGGTCTCCGTATCCTCGAAGAACGTCTCATCCCTCCTAATACTCATCCTGAACTTAGGGGCTATGAAAGGATCGTTATTAAGATCGATGTTGATCGTAACGTCATTCATCAAAATATCCTCCTTGGTCCTAGAATCGCCTATCCATCCTCTTACATCAGCGGTCATAGGCATCTTACTAGCGGCTTCCTTGACAGCCTTTAACCGTCCCTTGATAACATCCACGTCTCCCGCCAACGGAATCATATATGTCTTGTTATCCAGCCCTGATCTGGCTATAGCGTTGTTAAGATCCATTATATCATCAATACTTACTCCACCACCTAGACCCTCTATAATTCTGTCAGCCATCGATCCGATCATAGATGAGAATGATGATGTATCCTGATTTTTCAATCTTACGGGGTACAGGTAATTTCTTCCATTTCCTGTCTTTATAGCTACTACCGGGATACGTGAATTTTTATAATCACCATACTTATCCCTGACGATAGCCGTACAGAACGGGAATATATTATACTTAATATCATCCCTCATCGTAACCTCCCCGTTCTCTATATATCCTACACTCTCGACCTTACCAACCGTCTCGTTGGTAAAGTCATTCTCGGATACCATCAACGTCCCATTATCATCACTTACGCTAAAATTAGGTCTTCCCGGCAAAACACTGGTGACTGTGCCTACGAACGGTATATCAATCTCGCCAGCGACAGATCCTACATTATCCCTATACAACTCAAAGGCCATACTCCTTAAATCAGCGTTACTCCCTTTTGAGTCTGGATCATTGGCTTTTAGCACCGAGACAAAATTACCGTCACCATCCACGATCTTAATAACCATATTATTAACCAAATCACTACGGGCAGACTTGGTCTCGTCAGAATTAGGATCAACGGCATAAAGGCTATTGTATTTATCATACAATTCCTTGGTATAAGGATCTAACATATCTACCTTGAACCTCACGATATCGTTCTTACGAAGACTAGCCGCAGCTTCTTGATTTATCGACTCATTATTAGAGCCAAATGCATCTCCTGTATAATAAGGAACAACAGATCCATCCTGCCCCTTGCGATACACCATGAACCAGTTGGAGGTCGATAAGGCGGTCTGCCGCCCCAGTATGACACCGGTAGCGTTCTCGAAAGCCTGAGCGTCATCCTCGCTTATCATCCATCTTGAGTGGTTATTCGACTCTATAACAGTAAATATGTCGGTTCCGTTGGTGAAATCCATCACCCTTCCATTATCAGTATCAGTGGCATCAGATCTTTTAAGCCCAAGACCGTCCATAAACCTGTCAAGTCTCATCCCTCCTACCTCATAATACATGACTCCGCCAATCTCTCTCTTCTGGGCCATCAACACTACCGGATTCTGGGCGGCATTGGCCTCCGTCCTGCCGGTGGATGTTCCGGGTTCGCTCTCCGTGAGAACATCACCCATAGGTATAGACTTATCGTAATCCTTGACAACCATACTTCCATTATCATACAGCCTCATCCATTCCACGAACTGGAGAAGAGGTCCATCAGAATAGTTATTGATAATATCAATAGCCTCATTAAGTTTATCCTGATCAACTTCATTCCCGTTGTCAATATCATTCATAAGATCATTATAAATCTGTATAGCCTCCTTAACCTGATCCTGATCAAGACCATTAATGTTCATATCTATGATATCATCAATAGTATCCCTGATGTTATTTAAGACGTTATCGTTGGTATTTAACCCATCTATCATTGACCTAATCTTATTAAGCTTAGCTATAGGATTATCGCCAAACCCATTTACAAGATCATTGATACGATCCTTGTTATTATCATATATCTGCCTCTCCCTAGGAGATAAGATATCCTCATTACCGTTCCATATCTTTATAGCTATATTATTGATTCTATCATCAGAAGGATTTATGATATCCTCATTATCAGGTACATTCTCAACGATACCGCCCTCATCAGCCTTGATATCATTCTCCATAGATCTGGCGATCATATGATTATAGGTCTTGAACATAAATGCCTCGTCCTCTCCTATAAGACCATCTTGATAAGCCTTATCTATGGCCTGATCATTGGCATAAAGGGAGTTGGCATCAGGATCATCGGTATTCCTGAAATCATATTTACTATCATCCTCCTCATAAGTCTTTCCCCATATATTTGACAAAACCTTCATGAACCCACGTTCCTGCGACCGTATGAATCTCCTATCACGCATACGGCGAAGAGACTCATTTATATTCTTATAAGCCACAAGATTATGACGATACTCGCTAAGTAACGCCATAGCCTCTTTATAATTATCAACCCCACGGATAGATACAGCATTCTCAAAACCAACTATAGTCTCATAAGCTGCCATAAGATCGGCGGCACTGATCCTTGATTCATTCCTGTTTAATAACAGCTTAGATATATCTGTCTCTGAGTTAACTAACGTAGCTAATCTCCTCTCCAAAGCAATCCTATCCTCCGTCAATTTAAGAAGTCTATCATTCTCCTTGACTAACTTGACCTTATCAGACTCAAGAGCTTCTTTAGACGTGATACTCTGCTGAAGCTTCAAAACATTCTTCTCCATCCTCTGTATATCATCTGTAAGCTTCCTGAGTTTCTTAAGATCCCTACTCGAATCAGGATTAAGACGAGAATATATATCTAAAGCGGGGTCTATATCCGTATTGTATATCCTTCCTAACTGATTAGCGATATCATCCAAATTATCCTTAGCCTCAAGACCGTTATAAGCCATGTTAGAGATGTAGGTGTTAAATGATCTATTGGATATACCATCGGTAAGGGAGTCGGCAAATCTACTAGCCATAGTAAAATTATCAACCTTCTTATTGAACTCGCCAACAAGATTAGACTTATACTCATTTACCTGCTCATCTGTCATATTCATATCAGAGGCTATATCGCTATTAGGTATAGACTCGATGACTGTCTTGAAATTCTCCTTGGTATCATCTAACATCCCCATTTCCTGATCATAACGAAGACGGTTGAATACGGCGTCACTAAAAGTCTTATCTACGATTCTAGAATTAGGTATATCGTCAGCGTTATTATCCGTACTCAAGCCTGATAATTGAGCGTTCAGGGCCATGCTGCCACGAATAGCTTGGACAGCCGCCGAGGTCAAGGCGCCAGCATTGGTGTTATAGGCCTCCACCATTCCCTTGTTACGGGACATATCTTGACTCCATTCCTTTATACCTCCAAGGCTTCTTCCACCCATAACCGATCCGATAATCATACCGATGCCGATCTCCTTCCAGCCCTGATTAGATCCGTAAGTCTCCTTGAACCCGTTCTTTATAGCCTCCATATAACCTATATTCTGGCGAATAGCCATGGGATTGTATCTTGATTCCACCCAATCCTCCGCGGACTTGCTGGACACACCTTGAAGACCTTCCTCGAACAAACCCTCAGATACCGGTCGCTTGATGATATTAAACGTATTACCAGCTATTTTCTGCCATTTCTTTGGTGTTATAGCCCTTAGTGCACCGTTATCCATTCTCTCGGCTCCTACGCCAAATATATTGCGTTTTATGAACTTATCCACGCCCAGATCCATGCCAAACATATCACCAAACATAGCTATATTGGATAACGTAAGGATACCGATATTGGCAGCGAATATAGCGTTAGCGGCATCAGCATTATCAGCTCTGAACTTCATGAGTTCCTCATATGAGGCTTCTCTGCCGTAAGCGTTCCTGTAAGCTTGCTTGAAGTTTTCCTCAGACTCCATCAGCCCGCTCCTTGATTCCACGGAAGCTTCCCAAAGCGTAGAAGTACTCATAAAAGTCAGGTTATCCAACCCCTTGCCTATACCACGACCTATACGAGCAGCTCTTAGCATAGCATTAAACCCGGTCTTTGTAGCAGAAGCAGCCTTCCCCATACCGGCAATCGTAGCACCTATCCTAGCCCCCATACGAGCGGCATTCATAAGACCAGCTCCAGCGAAGGCGTAAGATGACAAAACGGCTCCAGCCGTAAATGCCGCACCAGATAGAAGATCATTCGTCAAGAAATTTGTAGTGAGCATGCTTTTAAGGAACCCGGCATCTCTCTCCTCCTTGCTGTAATAATGATTAAGCGTATAATCACCTCGCTTATCTATATCATCTAACCAATCGGCAAAGCCGTTATCAGATATGGCGGATAACGTCCCTTTTGTAACAAGTTCCTTTAATCCGTATATAGACTGACCTACGCCCCCTATACCATACAATGTGGACTTATAGATGAATTTACCCAATCCTCTATAAGTCTTCTCCCAACCGCTTTGGTTCTTTGACAGACGATCATCATTATCCACGTTATTGATATAACTCTCGTATTTTGGAATCCATTCACCTGTTGACAGCCTATACCTTGAATCACGAAGGTTGATCCTACTTCCAGTTATATCATAATTACCCTTAGGGATACCCGTCTCGTTTATCATCTGAAAAAGCGGATTCCTTGCTTTTACATCATCATGATAAGATGTCTCTACGGAATTTTTTATACCCTCTACTAATGATGGAATACTTCTGCTTCCCTCTCTAGACAAAACATCATTATCCATATCCGATGAACTGCGCATGCCAACAGGTATAGGGATAGAAGAAATATTATCCTTAGAAGGCATGGGAGATGGAATTGATGGAGTAGGGACATAGTATCCCTGACTCTTCATCACATTCCCTATATCGTTATTATTATTGCTCATTTTTTCCATCTATTTTATCCATAGTCTCTTTATCCAACACCGAAAGAATATTGCTAAGATCAGAGTGCTGCTCATTAATATCTCTACCCTTAACAATAACGTCTTTATTGATAGCCTCAACCACGGCTTGGGTAAGATACATCTGAGGACACATATTTATAATCTTCATGATATTATCAGCATAATCAGTATTATATTCCAACACCTTTAGAGGTGTCCCGGTCCTAGCCTGCCCGTGAAAATAAACGCCAACCTCAACACCTCCAGGAAAGCCCTTGGCTTTAATATCATACGATTTGTAATTTCTTAAAACCGTATTAATAATCCTAATAGCTCTTTTATTAAGCTCTGATGTAGCTAGTTCATTGTTCTGAATATTGTACTTATCAACCATCCTAGAAGCCTCCTCAGCCGCATTCTCGATAGTAGCGAAAGCGCCAAGTGAATTAGCTTGCGCCCATTTCTGATAAGGCCTATTGGTCGTGGCAGAAAAAGATACAGGGATGATCTTAGATTCGTAATCTTCAGATCTTACATTCCTTTCCCTTTCGTACAAACTATACCCCATACTATCTAATTCCTCTTTAGTAACTTGAACCGTAGCGATATTTTTTCCGCCAGCCATAGCTACCAAATCAAATGTATTGGGATTATCCGTAGGACGAGCATACAATATGTAATTATTAAGTCTGCTATCTTTATCCTTATTCAAGAAACCAGCTCTTGACAAAAGCAGACTCTCTAATTTAGCATGCATACGCCTATCTTCTTTAGAGGCATTGGTAGAATTAGAGAACGACCATGATCTTGGAGCAAACTCGTCATATCTTCTTTCATAGACCATTTTGGAATCCTGAATAGCCTTAGCTATATTACGACCTATATTAGATGAAGACCATTCTCTTCTAAGCGTAGGGCCGTCAGCTCTAGACATATTCTTACCTAAGATCTTGATCATTTTATTCCTACTAGTCATATCGACATTATCGCTATTCATTACCGGATTGTCTACACGACTATAAGTTTTAGCTATATCATTTATGTCCTCCAGAGTGAGATTTTCTCCTGAATATCTATTTAACAAATTTATATAAGATCTCATCAGCTCCGTATTAGCTATAGATCTATCCGCATAGTTGATATTCTCGCTTATCAATCCAGCTATAGCGGAAACCTTTAAAGCATCTTCTGGTGAATACTCTTTCCCTCCAATAATAGCTCCATTCTTACCAACATCCCTCGCATTAACCATACCATTGTCAGTATATGTATCAATACCGCCAGTAACATAGTCCTGATCCCTTACAGCATCATTAAGGATATTTTCCGTAGCGACATCAAAAGCATTTGTAAGATAATCAACTTCCTCATCCATGATCTTACCATACCTATTCCTGTTATCATTCGCTGCCATAAGAGCCTCGTATTGATTCACCATATTTGGGGTTGATGATAATACAGAACTTGACGCACCGCCATTATTGGTGATCCATGCCATAATATTCTCACTATTAACACCACCAGGGTATATAGAAGGATTATTTTGTATATCGTTCTCTATGCCTCGTAGATCAACAGGATTTATGGATGATATTAAATCCTTCTCACCTGTCGATATATTATTCTCATTCTGAATATATTGATTGTCAAATATATTCTCAGGAGTAACATTAGGCTGAACCTTTTCCAACTCAATCATAACACCTGTAGGGATATTAGAGCTATTACCAGCTTCCTTGGACATTACTTCCCTAAGCTTAAGATTCTGATCTATCTCCTTGGATTTCTGCCTCCACGAGAACTCTCTCTCCTTGAAATCAAGATCTCTCATCTTAAAGTAATAATCATCAGCGATGTAGTTCTCAGATGAGTTGTTATACGACCATCTAGCGGATACACCATCAAGAAATTCATTACGTACAATAAACTCCCCCGCTCTAGCCGGATTCATATTATTGCCAATAAAGGAAGTAGCCTCCTCCACTAACGCACGGCGCTGTTCCCGGACCTCCTGTAGTGACGCTTCAATAGCCGCCTTAGCGGAAGGGCTGGCCTCGGCCCCTTTGAGTTTGGCTAAGAGTGCGCTCTCCTCAGCGTCAAAACCGGAAACATATTTATTAACGAACTGATCGGTAGTCATGCCACTAAACATACCGGGATTAGTGGCAGCCAAATACTGACCCTCTATCTGCATCTGAGCCTTAGCGTTCTGGGATATAGATCTGGCGGCTATCGCTCTAATCTGAGATCGACTCATCTCATCAACAGTAATATCTCTCATCCTACCAGTAGGCTTGCCATCCACTACCTCAGGAACAGAAAACTTCTTTCCCTTATTAAGACTGACGAAATCCTTCATCATCTTATTCATCTCCTCATTGTAATCCGTATAAGGAGTGTAATGAATAGGATTCATCCTTGTACCAACCTGACCATCATTAACCCATTCATAAAACGGCATTAAGGCCACAGCCTCGTTTATAGGACTATACATCTTGAGATTGTTCAGCTTCATATCCTCCATCTTCTCGCTAAAAGCCCGGATCTCCCTAGTACCGGCAATAGCATTCAACACACGGGTATCCAGAGCTTCTCCAAGGCGAGCCTGTATGCTTCTGGCTATACCGTCGGAAGCCAAATTAGATTTACGATACACGTTATTCACGTCCTGTATCAGCCCATTTAACCTATTCTGAAGATATTCCCTATCCTGAGGTTTTATAATATCAGAATTGATGATATAATCAGCATACTCGTTTATGGCCTGCCGATTGGTATCTATCTTCTGCTGCATGTACCCCATCCCCTGCATCATGACATCCATGTTGTAGGGCGATACATACTTGCCGTAATTCCTTAATATACTATATTGTGAAGCCATCCTTTATCCTTTCTTGCCTTTAGTTACTTCCTGAGCAGGATATAATCTCCTATAACTCAATATATCTCCTTGAGGATCAGCGATTAATTGTCCATTGGGACCAATCTTAACATCCCCAAATATAGATCTTAATGTATTCATGGTCGTAGCCGTGTTCCACTTCTGCTGGATCTCGTCATTCACGCTATCAAAATATCTAGCCCAATTCTCGTCATTAATAGCCAATCCCTGCAATATCCGTTGCTGATAAGCTTGACGTTGCGCTATGTTCTTGTCATAAGTATTCGCCCATGATTGAGAATTGACATTATCAGCCCAAGTTCTTTGAGCGACATTGCCCTGCTCTACCTCGTTAATATACCTACCTATATTAGAACTCATGATAGCCTGTAGGTTAGATGATAAAGCTCCTCTTTGAGAATCCGGGACATTACCCATCTGATCCAATTGTGATTGGAAAGCACGATTGGCTTCAACCATATACTGATCCGCTGATCTCAATACCGGATCCACGGTAGGAGCGTAATGCCTTTCCAGACCTTCCGTTGTCACGGATCCCGGAGTCATCCTGAACACCTCAGGAAAATCAAGACCACCACCTACTATATTTCTTCCTCCCCTATTGTTATCCGACTTACCTGTATTTGTATTGGTATTCGTCCTAGGAAGGGTACTAGCATCGATAAGCTCAGGCATATCCAGCTTAACATCGGGATCCTCCACGTCACCTATATTCATAGGACCGGGAGCCACCTTGTGGGGATCGAGTATGAAGTCAAGACCTTCCATGCCTTTCATGGATCTTAACGCCTGCATCTTAAGCATATCCTCCCCAAGGATCTTATTAACAATATCTTTATTCTTGTCAGAAAATAGTTGACTGAAATGAGTGATACCAGCGTCATTAAGAGCTTTATGTTGATCCTCTGTAACTACATCCAAACCAATCATAGGACGAGATGACGAATATTGACCAAACTTATTATCTCTCATTCTATCATGATATGCGGCCTTCTTGTCTTCCGGGTAATTACCTTGACTATCCTCACCGCCAAAAGAAACGAGCGTCGTGTAATCCCTAAGTGCCTCTGCGTTGGCGATGATCGGGTTTTCCGCCGTAGCCAAGCCCATCCACCCACCAGTAGTGTTGTATATAGCATCCTGAAGAGCCTTGGCAGCAGTAGCCTTCGGAGCGCTCATATAAGCATCATAAGCCAAAGGCATGAATGTCTTATAATATTCCAGTCTCTCATCAGCATTAATGCCGCCATAAGAACCGTCCTGACCTTGACGTTGATACCCAAACGTATTATCCTTATTATTATACTTGTTTTCAACAGGACGGAAAGTAAGGAGATAATCGAATAAAGAGCTACCACCTTTCTCCATCTTCTGAAGAATACCAGCTACTTTCTTAAGCAGCTCTTTCTTAGCCTCGGCTACATCATCTTCTGTAAGGCCATATTCTTTCATGGATCTGGATATGATATTATCTATCTCGCCTCCCTTGGCAAAATAAGTATCCTCATCCTTCTTCATCTTCCGGTCTTCCTGCTCCTTGTATATGACGTTAGCGAAGTCCGTAAATCTTCCTTCTAAGCCATTAACCGTTTCGTTACTGTCATTTATAGCCTTGGATAATACGGAAGCGTTTAAGCGCCTCGTATTCTCGTCATCTATCTTATCGTTCTTCTTCAACTTATCCAAAGCCTTCTTCTGATCATCATAAGCTGATTTAAGACCTATCTTAGCCTTATACCTATCCATTAATGTGGCATACGTATCCTTCGGCGCAGCCTTAATACCATACGTATCTCTAATGTATTTAGCGAAATCCGACTCTATGGTGGTATCATCGGTAATAACCTCCGTACATTCCTCCAAGGAAACGGGGGTTCCCCCATCGACGTGCTTCTGCCCCATAGCCTCCATTGGCGCCTCTCCGGGCTGCTCCACGTACTCGCCCTTCTCGACCTCTACGTTGGCTTGATCTTCCATCGACTTAGGTAACGGATATAGATACTCACCGGTAAGGCTACCGCTATCGAATCTATTATTAGGCCCTAGATAAACACCACCTCCATCCTTATACCGCATCTGAGATTGCCGTCTCTGCCTAGCCTCTCGCTCTTGAGCTAACCTGATATTAGTACGAGTGCCTTGCTCTGACGCCATCCCTGAGAATACGTTCCTTGCCAACCCTAAGACACCGCCGATGCCTGACATTACAGTACCCACAACATTAGCTGTCTTAACCCCGGTGGATAAATCACCGTATCCCTCGCTTCTCATACGCCCTATACCACGACCCATCTGAGTGAATCTAGACCCTATATCATCAGCGCCATAGTAGGGGATGGTGGTAAAATCAAAAACATCCGTCTCGCCTGAACCGGTCTTAGACTTATCAACATCATTAACGGTCACATTATTAAATGTAATAGCATTGTCTTGATAATTTTCAGCTATCCGTTGCAAACTACCTTTGAAGCTAGCCGGGAACATATCATTCATATCCTTCTTCTCAAAAGCGGTATCATATTTATCCATCAACCGGTCAGGCGTATCCATAGAATATATCCCTAACGGACTGGCTTGCGCAGGTAATCCCTTGTTGGTATTTACCAAAGGCTCCATGCCTAGCCCCTGTATGCCATCCATATTACCAAGCATATACGACCCAACTTCCCCGGCTTCTTGATATTTAGGTATCTTTCTCTTGATTACATATTTGCCCATATCAAATTAATTTCGTTCTGACACAAAGATAGTTGAAAAAAATAAAGACCCACCATTTCACAACGATGAGTCTTTGTTTTAAATCAATCTTTTAAAGATGCATAAAAACACCTATAAATATTGTTGTAATGCATACTATTTTATATATTCGCATAAAAACAAACATTACAAAACAATGAATAGAGAAATATCAGAAAATAGTATTGAGTTCAACAAAGAAGACAATTTTATTTGCATAACAGACTTTGTATATATAATAAACTCGTATAGAGAATCAAAGAATAATCCAAAAATTAGAACTGATCATTACATAACATCAAGTATAACACAAAACGTAATCAATAATATATTAAGACAAATAGATATGCCAGAAAAAAGCATAAAGACAATATCTGATTTAAAAAATGTTGGATTAGCATACCGAAAAGGTAAAGGGCCTGGACAAAAATGGTTTGTCGATTACAGAGTATTTATATCAATCGCAATGAATATAGATGATAAAATAAAGGCACATCTAATATCTTATGCAATAAACTCAATATCCTCGACAAAGATTATAGATGAAATACTAAACAGTATATCAAAAAATTATAGAAGCATTTCAAATAATAGATATAAAACGTATATAGCAATAGATAGAATATCAGGTCTTTGTAAAATAGGTAGAGCTATTAATATAAAAAAAAGACTATCAGCTCTTAGGGTATCAAATATAAATATAGAAATGATATACACAATAGATGACGACATCGAGTCGTATATGCATAAACTTTTATTAGGATTTAAAGAAGATAGAGAATGGTTTAATATAGATGAAGGTATAATAAATAGTATAGCTAAAAAATACGGATTTAAAAAATACAAACAATAAAAAATAAAATGCGATAGCTGATTATATTACCTACAATAAACCATATAGCTATCGCATTATATCAACCTATTTCTTTTAAATCCTTTTTACAAATAACGAACCTATCGTTTTCACCAAGTCATAGAAGCCAGCAGCGCTAAGCCCGACAGCCACCCCATACAACAGAGATTCCCACCATTCACTCCCTACTAACAACGGGGATACCTGAAGAACCCAAGCCAGGATACATACCAGCATGCCGATAACTACAGCCGATAGGATCTTAGCCCACTTATGGGTGTCGATATACGGAACCACCTTAGCTAGCTGAGTGGCTGACATCGTGACGAAAGCCATGATGCCGGTAAAGGTAGTCAGATCAATAGTAATAGGCCCTTCTGATGGGATTACCTCTTGCGCCATCAAAGCGAATGGCGTCAATAACATAGTAAATAAAAACAGCAACCTTTTCATACTAAAATATTTTTAAAAACAGACAAATATAACGAATTAGTCCAATATATCATTAGCTAACCCTCCTAAAGTCACGACAGGATTAGCTATATCAAGAATATCATCCAATCTATTTCCGATCCTACCCATCACGTTCGTATTTCTTAATATATCCATACCACCTATCAATTCAGCGGCCGCACCCGCCACCCCTAGTATATTCCAAAAATTATCATCATCCGGGCTTAGTGCCATCTGAGAAGAATCAACACCTATTCCTGATACACCAGATATTTTTTGGACAGAATTACTATGGGCTATATTATTCAATAACGGATACAATCTAGCGCCTGATCTCTCTATTAACCTCAAGAATCCAGGAGATGCTGTGGCTATATCACCTATTGTAAGTAAAGTATCAGCCATAAGCTTATAGGGATAAAACCTCTCCTTCCTTTTTATCTCACCCTCTTCTGACCCCTTTTTAACAGATTCTCCAAACGTGTCGTACATGGCTGTATCAAAAAGACTATTCAAGAGATCAACATCCTTGTTTCCGCCTCCTCTTATATTATCACTCAATTTAAATATAGGAAGATTATTCATCCTCCTGAACTGATCCTCATCTATAAGACCCTGTTGAAAAGCAGATCTTGACGCATTTAGAATCTTATGCCTTTCCTTGCTTAATGCTCTTATCGCCTCTTGCTTGTCCACGATGCGTTTTCGTTGATCCTTATCATAAAACCATTTATCATCCCCAATAGGACCTCATTCGAATTTTATTGACGACATTCCTTTTATATTCAGCATCAACCCCGGTATCATATTAAGCACCAACTGCCTTTTCGCCTGTTCCTTACGCATACGCTCAGCCTCCGCTATCTGCGCCTCTGATTGAGGATCATTCTTGATATTATTAGCGATGTCCTCTATAGCTTTCTTGTTAGCGCCTGATTGAGCTAGCATCTTATATAATAGGTCTTGACCCTCCTTCTCCCACCAGCTATCCATGGAAGAACGGGAAGCCAAAGAAAGATCGGCAGGGGCTACCGTCTCAGGGATAGGCTGCTGACCTCCGTCCCCCGTACCAGAATCCCGCTGCCCGAACTCGTATCTCATTGGCTCGTTCTCCGGTACACCGTATCTGTTGGAGAACATATCGGCGAACTCAAACCGCTTCTCGTTTCTTAATGTCGATCCAAGGGGTCTTCCGTATCCTTGATTCCATGCCACGGTAGCGTCCTTATAATTCGTGGCGTTATCAAAATCAGCCTTTGAGTACATATAGTAATTATATACATTGCCTTGAGCGTCCTTATCAAAGAACTTGCCTTGGTTCATGTAGTTCCAGCCTAGCCCCGGCACCTTACCCTGATACTCATCCACGAGATAATCCAGTTGTTGGGTTAATGTCGGTTTCTTACCGTACCTACGCTGTAGCTCTTTCTTCCTCGGTCCAAGCCATTGCTGGATACCAAAGTCACCAGCGGCGCCTAGAGCTTCGGTATCCCCTCCGGACTCGGCGGCGATGTTCGATAGGATGCCGATAGCTTGTGTTTGTGGTATCCCCTTCTTTTCTGTCAGATAGTCCCATATCTCATCATATACAACCATTTTGCTATTTTCTGATCTACGAGGATCAATCACATACTTTCCAGAACCATAATCGCTCCCTGTATTTATACGACCTCCTTCAGCCTTGTCCTCCAACTTATTCTTAGACATAATAGCGTTACGAATAAGAGCATCCTTACCACTCTCTTGAGCAGGATTATAATCCTTGAAAGAGCCTCTCTCCTCAAACTTATCACCTATAGCGTCTAATGTCTTAGTGACTATATTGACCGGGAACTCTTGATCATTACTATAAAAATCATATACATCGTAAACACCTAACCTTCCATCCGGACGTCTATAAATAGTAAAATTACCAAACCCTGATAACGGGGTAAGATCACCAGCAGCTTCGGGGTAAAAATCATACTCAGAAAAAACCGTAGGCTTTCCGGATCTTACCGAATTACGATTCTTCTCAAATATATCTACCCATTCTCTAGACTTTTTCAAAAGCTTCAGCCTACCATAAGCATCATCTGTAGCCGGCTTATCAGAGCCATATATTTCTTGCTCCGTATCACGAATCTTTTTATCTAACCTCTTTATCTCATCCTTAGTGTCACGATTGAACATCTTCTCAATATCAGTAATGACATTATCAGGAATCCTTATCTCCTTGCTATTTCCATCAAGACTATTAGGCTGGGATAAGAATCTACCCCATAGCTGTTCGCTATATTCATCAACATTAGCTTTGCCATTTCTTCCGTATATAAATTCCTTAACCTTATCGGGAAGACTGGCATTTGAGGCTACCACATCAGGCGTTACATTCTTATACAACCTCCTTCTTACGGCGTTACCTATGATGTCTTTTAAATACAAAGCTCTATCAGATACATCTTGTCTTACATACATAGGATCATTACCAGTAGGACCTCCTTCGGCTTTCCGCTCAATTTTCTCTCCCCATAACCCATATTTCTCCCTAGGCCATATGCCGTCTATGGCATCCACATAACCAACGGGATGCTCCCCGTCTAGACGCCGGTTCCGTCGCTCGTCCGCAGGGTACAGGGCGTTGGCCAACGGCTGCGTGATATAACCCAATCCCTTATCTTTGGATCTCGACATAGCGTCCACCACAGTCTGATATATAGGTCTTAATTTCTCAGGCAAATACAATCCCGCCTCATCAACCAGCTCGCCTATCTTCTTATTTATACCCCTAATGCTGAAATTATAATTACCCATGCCATTATTCAACGGAGACAACGCACCTCTTATCCCATTCATACCCTTAACAGCAGCTCCTCCACTAAGGATATCAAACTCCGGGGATACGTTCTTTAAAGGATCATCATTCATACCCCTAAAATACATGGGACGCTCACCTCTTACAACACGATCAAGATCTTCCTTATACAAATCCTTTATCCATGAAGGGATTTCCTCTTTCTTATCTTTCTTAGCCATAAATCACGTTTTCTACAAAGATAGGTATAATCAGATGCGGATTAAAACATTAGGCGGGTACATGACTCATATCACCTACCCGCCTACGCTTTTCAATGCATGTGATAAGCCGCTAGAGCTTTCTTAGCCGAATCCCTCGACCTGTACTTAGCCGGCCATAACTTTCCGGTCTTGTTGCTGACCACCCGCCAATCATTCCCTACTTTCTTGACACATCCAGACTTCGGGCATTTACCGGATTTGCCCTCGCTCTTCTTTCCCGATTTTTCTTTCATGCTAAGGTACTTATATACTTTTCTACACCCAAAGCATATTTTCACGTTTCACAGGGACATTGTTGAATCTGATTACACGAAACTGATTCTAAAGAGGTCTCTCCACGTGCTTCAATTCCCGGCGTACCTCCGGTATCGTTAATTAATCATGACTATATAAAACTGGTGTAAAATTATATATAATCGCTCATGCTAATTTTACATACAGATCAACCAAATCCTTTAAATCATGAATCAAAGGAACAACACTATCCCTCACACACTCGTACAAGACATTATCCTGGGAATAATATTTACCGATCTCCAGAATCATGCCCTCAAACCCAGAATCATGCGTATTGTTGTATAATATAGGATTATCCTTGGTCCCAGCACTACCATCCACCACATCATGCCATAAAGCGGTTTGATTACCAGGCTTCCAATTGTCTTGCGTGGTATGCCGCTGGTCACATTCATATAACTTACCATCATACCTATAATATTGACCAACCTGAACATTGATTCCAGCCTTCCATTCAGGATAATACTCTTTCATGGATAACGCCTCAAAGGAAGATAGCTCCATCTTATTTATTATAGACTTAACAAATCTACATAACCTACTAACGGGTAACATCTGGTCTTTATCAGGATCACCCTTTAAGCCGATCTTATCAAGCTCTACCTTTACCCACGATATAAACATATCATGATCCTGCACCTCCTTATCCTCTGGATTATTCCTGAATTTTCTCGCCAAAGAAGCGTTTAGCGAAGCCACGTCATAAGCGGGCCCCAATCCGTAGGCCGCCACCTCAGCGGCAACTATAGCCCTGTCCCGGCTCACCGGCTTATCCAGCTTGACAGGGAAAGCCTCCGTAATAGTCTTACTGATGACACTACCATCACCATCCACATAACTGTCATTGACATACGTCTTATGACCAAGATACAACAACACCGATCCTCCTAGATCCAATGACACGCATCTACCATCCACCCATCTCGTTTTCCCCTTATTGTCATCATTGTCAACAGAAGAAGGAATCTCAATATAATTTAAATCAATCATCACCTATATATTTTAATTGGTTCGTACTATCCTTGAATATATAACCACATTGGTTTTCTATCTCGACATCCTCTATCGGCAAAATAACGCTCTTGCCATATTTAGCCTCACATGCCAAGACAAAATTAATGATTCCTTGATAATTACCATGAAACGCCCTTGCCTCGATCTTGCCAGTTAAAACACCATCAACTACTTCGTCTATACCAATAAGGCATTTTATCCAATTAGGATTCCCCTTGTTGTCTCTCCTTATATCATAATCAAGTACAGAAAACTTCTTGTCGATCAACCCTTTTATATCTATATTTCTGGCATCCATAGATCTGTCTATCTTGATCTTGGATGTTAAATCCTTTAATTTCATATCTTTTTCTATTCTTAAAGCCAAATTAAACGAATCAGCATGTTTAAATATACCAAAATAAGATGCCCATTTATCATCACTACCACATATCTTAGCCCTATTAACGGTTCTCTCCCTAACAGACACATATCCCTTATTGTGAGCGCTTATATCCATCCCATTACGATGAAATACATATCCACAAAAATCTATACTATCATAAAGACTGGATATCCTCGTGGTATTGCTTTTAGCCCTAATGCCTAAATTATACCACCAATAATTTTTAACCCTCCATTTAGAAGCGTTAGCATCCTCCTTAGTATGAAAAGCCATAATAACATCATCGGCATATCTAACGACAAAAGGGGATATGGATTTAGCGTAATAATCAAATCCAAGCATAACTATATGATGAACCATTGGGCTTGTAGGCGTACCTATAGGAAGCTTGCCATTGACAAAACAGACATTGACAGCGAAATCAATCAGCTTACGATCATCGACGATCCTTCTCATGGCCTTACGAAAAATCTTGACGGTTATATGGTCATAACACTTCCTTTGATCAATGATAAGCGCCCATTCCAGATCAAGCCTGTCATAAAACAAACCCTTTAATAATCGCACTACTGACTTCCTCCTCGTGTTAGATGTTATGCCACAACCCGGCTTGCAATTAAGACCTGTCATATTATCCTTAGAGTAATAAACAGGTCCTATGAGCAACAAGAAAAGATGCTGGTATATACGAGTGACGAAAGTAGGACTATCTATCTTCCTTACCTTCCCGTTCCCATTAACCCTCTCAAGTTTCTTGTATTTGATAAAAGAAAGATAACCGTCATCCAACAAATTATTGTAAATCATATTACAATTAGCATCAAGATTCTCGTTAAAACGGATAACTTCCGTCTTCCACCCATGTCTATCCGAGGCCCTAACAACAGCCTCCTTGATCATATCAATATTGATAGAATCAAAAATATCAGAAAATCTTTTCATCACTCATCTCCATTTTAGCAAGCTTGGCATTAAACGTGATCGCTTGTATGACCACCATCGTATCCCTTTGTTCATAATCTCACGAGATATTGAACGCATATACGTATGTCTTATAATTTTCGGCACTCCCGGCCACGAACAAGAGGGATTAAGTCTAAAAACATAGAATACCATTACTTTGGCAGACCCCGCATTATTACGATTCGCATTAGAAACAGCGTTGTTAGCGTTGAGGTAACGAGCCGAACAATTACTGTTGTTAGCATTACCGCGAAAACGAGCAGCCGCCCCCCTTGTCCGTTATTTCAACCTATCTCTCTAGTTTCAGAATCCCTGATCTCTATGTCAGATTTGTCTAGAAGCGATAGGATTTTTATGATAAAACAAGGACTTGCAGTCCCTTCATTACGCCTGCGGCGTCGCTGCGCCCACTTTCAACAAAGCTTGGGCAGACCCCGCATGATGACGAGCCGCAGTAGAAACAGCGTGGGAAGCGTAGAGGGAACGAGCCGAACAAATACTGTTGTTAGCAGTACCGCGAAAACGAGCAGCCGCCCTAGTACGAGTACCGATAGTGCTACCCCAGTAGCATTCGCTCCACCCATAACAACATTGTCCGGTTATTATATTTCCTCCATTTTCAACCTTCCACCCTGTATAAGGAGCACGCTTCTTCACATATCCATTTAATTTATTATCAAAATCACCCATGAACGGATAAACGGACTCAAAATCAAATACGCCATGATTAGCTTTATTAACATCCGTTACCTTCATCCATTTTGTTTGATCACATTCCATATATAACTTAAAAGGGTTGCCACCCCTATTGACGTTAGGGTTATTCTTAAGTTCCCCTACCTGCTCATATCCCCCACCGGAATATACAAATATATCCCCGGATAACGACATTCCTCCGAAAAGGGACATCCTTAACATAGCCTCCAGATCCCAAGATACTGATTGATTTGACGAGTCATTGGCGTTAAACGTATCTCTCATAACTTTCATGATCTTAACGTTCATGCCACTCAATCCATCCGTTTGAGGAACATTCATATACGAGTAATACGCTCCATAAAAATCAAAGTCAACCCCCTCGTTAGCCCCTATCTCTTTAGCGTAAGATGCCGCCATCTGGCTTTCCATGCATTGTTCTTTTGGGTATTCCATATTAACCACATGGGACATAAATAGGTAATTAGTAGAATCCGTCTCATTTATATCTCCCGAATCAGTCCATCTTAAATACTTCCATGTGGATGATGATGACAGCTTATACCTTACCCCTCCGTTTGATCTCCATGCGCTCTCAGAATTACATGGGTCATTGGACGATATGCCAGATCCAAACATATTAACATTATGTATATCCTTTCTCCCGTAATATATTTCTTGAGAAATTATATAAGCGTTAAGGGCATGGAATCCTCCCTCTGCGAAAGGATATGGTTTGTCTGGATCAGCGTTATTAGCCCTGCTCCATAACATGTCGTTTACCTGATTCATGTCAACCGTCCTTGGGTACGTACGACCGTTAACAAACATCTGACATGTATTGTTAACACCGGAGTGACTCCTGCAATTGGCATCTCCAGCCTCATAAGCATAAAATAAGCATCTCGTCTTATTGTCTATCGTAACGACCGGACATGGAGTGTACGCTGTTGGACGAAGAGGATATTTGGACACGTCTATTCCATCCCATACGATAGGTTTGGAGAATAATCCAGCCCACATTTTCCCTGAGTCACCGACAATATTATCAAGGACATATACCGTCTCATCTCGACCCATGCCAATAGAATACTTGGTCTCCGTAGTCTCCCACGGCCGAAGCTTGTGGGATACCGCCTGTCCTGACGCTACATACAAAACCCTCGGGGGTAAACCGGACTGTATCAGGCCCTTGTCTATCTCCCATTCAGCTACCGCATCATACAACCCAGCGGCGTAAGCCAAAGAAGAAGAAGCGGAGGTATCGGTGTACAAAGCGACATCACATTGGGATCTCATATCCTCCGTAATACCCACCGTAGGAGCATACCCGCCATTCTCAAACCTCAACAAATTACCCCTCATCAACTTCCCGACAGGAGTGGTGGTTTCCCCGGCGTTATCCGTCGTATCCAATAGATATACATTCCATTTATTGGCAAATTCCCTGTCCCCATGGAACTCAACAGCGTTAGGAGCGAGATCGCCATCTACCCATCCAGCGACGTAGTAATCATGCGAATTTAACATCTTTAGCTCATCCACATCCTCAATTATACCTTTTACACACTCTATCTCACAAGGAGATTTATATGTGCCATCCCCACAAAGGAACTTACCGTCATCCCCCCTTCGCCGGAGCCGGAACCAGTCCCGTTTCCCCAGCCTCAGACGCCGTGGCGCCAACCATGCTCTTGACCTTGTCGAGCTTCTGATCTATCTGCTTGCCATTGTATTTACCAGCAAAATCTTCCATGTTATCTTAAAGTATTAAAGGGAAGAACAAATATTCTCCCCTGTATGTTAATAACTAATAAATTTTCTCATCATTACTAAACCATCTTACTATCATCTTGAACCGGCTCTCAATGTCGTTCACGAATCTAGCCAAGAACCAATCGCCACGAAGACGATCACGCCACCTCCGGTGATAATCGACAGCCCTGGGGTCGATCTCCCGCCCAATATCGTTCACGTCCTTAACCCATACCGGTAGGTTATTAGTATCGTCCTTAACCTCGTTGAAGTAGTCGTTGATATTGATCTTCTGGTCCACTTCCGTCACCAGTATATCACGGCTATCGTCGTTAGTTATAGGATATCTTAGGCGCTGGCTCATGTCGTTCTTATCGGCGATGGTCATCCTAAGCTCTCCACTGTTGTTGGTATCGTTATAGAACCATGCCTTATTAAATCCAGTTGTTCTTCTAACCTGATAATTAACCTCATCCTGATACCTTCTGGCATCCATCCGATATTGGTAGTTCGTGAGGATCTTATTCACATACTGCTCACGGACCGGGACCTCTATAACGAACGGATATAGCTTACCGTAAAATACTTGATACGATTGGTTGGTTAGACCATGCGACCATAATCCTATCTCACGACCGTCGTTAGAGTAATTCTTACCAGACTGGAAATAATGCTGGTGCTCGATATAATAGTCAGGGGTGTATGATAGATATGATTTCCACTCACCCTTCAAACAATTATATCCAACGGTAAAGGAGACATCCGTGAAATGGCTGGTGTCCGAAAGCTCCACCGCCTGCCCGTTCCTGTAGAACCGGCCTCCCCTGAATTGGTACTCACTCGGATTCCCTACCGGTATATAATCCTTCTTGGTTATCAGAACCCTCTTAAACCGATTGTCCCAGCCCATGGACAGCCCTATACCAAAGAACTTGTTATCGATATCATAATAAGACAACTCAGCATCCGTATCGGCGTTATATATCCGGCTACGGATGATCTTCATCTGAAGATGCTCCTTAAACCAGTTTCTAAGCCCCGGTGTGACCTCCGTAAGATTCCTGCCATTAGAATCTACCTTGAATACCTGACCACGCCTTAAATCGACCCAAAAATGCCCAAATTCACAACTGATCATATCCCGGCTCTGGGTCCCGGAATATCCTAACGTCGTATTATTATACTCGATACCACGAGAGGCGAAAAGACCACCTGTCCCTAGTTCGCTATTCTCCGGGGATATTCTCTCCGCCAACACGTCTATGGCATTGTACAACCCTACCTGATTCTCGAAGCGGGCCAATATCTGATCCGACTCTATCCCCTTCATGCTTATAAGTTTCCCGAACGAGGTCTTGAACTCATGGTAATCCATAGGCTTGTACGACAGCCAAGGATCGGTCATGCCGTTCTCCGACACGTCGGCGGTGCTCCATATGACGCCGTTGGGTCTTTGGTAAGCGCAGTCCCAAAAATTGCTATCATACGTCTCTGGTAATGACCTGCCACCTAACGTAAAACGATTCTTGTACACAGGACTCATCTTAAACACATTATCCCTTGATATAGGGACATTACGCTCCTGAGTCCATGATATATAATCCCCTACCTCCGGATAGAACCCCTCGTAAGGCTCAGGCCCGGCTATACGGAAATTACAATTAATCTCAGACTCCACAAGGAACTGAGGTATACCATAGAAGTATAGGAAGAAACGACCGCTAAGATACATATCTCCGGTCTTGCAAGCCATCTCGTAAGCACTCTTACGGCTAGGGAACGAATATAGCGATCCAGTATCTGTGTCAGTCTTATTAAGATAATCCTCCCCGGTATCATAATTAACAAAATAACGTGGATACCCGATATTCCTATAGTCGTAGTAAGGGAATGGTATCATATCTCCCTGACCAAACTGGGTCAAGTAAAACATAGGCATTTTCCTTTTAAGCGAGAATCTGGATATAAACACATCACCTCCAAAAACAGGTTTACGCTTATCCTCATCCATCAACCCGCAACCACCTAACGATACCCATCTGATATCCTCTATCTGCCCGTATTGAGCCGGAGAATATTTCTTTATCCTCATATAAGGGCAAGACACAAAAGATTCACGTGTCATAAAATGAGGCGTCATTCCAGCCACCTCATCGTTACGAATATTACATTCATCCTGAATACGACTGGTATCATAACTTGATACTAATTCAGGGTATTCAAGCATATACTTATCCATGCCAAACGACATGAACAACGAATGCTCACGATCGAGATTATTTACAACTATAGGCTTACCGCCTACCACTTTCCCTTGTGATGAGATATCCGTTACCGGATACAATCCGCTTTTAATATACTTAGCCGTAGATAATCCACGCAACTCTGATGCCCCTGTTTTTTGGTAAAATAGATTATAATGGGCGACAGAAGTATAATAATAAGCGTAATTCCATCTAGGCCCCCTATCTATCAAGGCCGTTAACCACTGATACCTGTACTTCCCTATATCCACGACAGACTGGGAGGTAGCCTTGGCGATACCTGTAGCCAGACGGATAGCCGTCAGAGCTATACCCACCGGGTTGGCCAAAAACATCACGCCTCCACCGACATATTGCTGTGAAGCCGACTGATATGTATACTCAGCTATAGCGGATATTAAATTAGCCATAGCCTCCACCGTAGCCAATGACGTCGCCATACTATAAGCCTTACTTCCTAATATCGTCCATTTAGGGTGATCCTCCACCTCCCTGAATATACCGGAGGATTTACCTAATTGATAACCATCAACCAGACATTCAGTAGGAGCGTCAGGTTTATTGAAGGCAATATCAGGGCTTAAGAATGAATACCAAATATTACCCTTCCTGTTAAACGGATGCGTTATAAAATTCTCACGATTAATATCCTTATAGATATACATATCATCAGACAAATCGTTGTAAGGATAATTAGGATAAAGGTTAGCCGATCCGTCGGGATCATCGTACTTAAACATATCATAAGCCAGACCTGTACCAATAACACTCTTATCCAAGGTTCTATCTCCACGATATAGCTCGTATCCGATTATAGAGTCACGTCTAGCCTTATCTATAAGACCATTATCAACCGCTATATCAAGAAACTCATTAACGATATCATCGTCAAGCATCACCCCCATAGGATAAATATAGGAGTCAACTCCATATTGACCGGTCAGTTGAGACGGATTACCCATGAAAGGAGCGACAGAGTTATCCGGGAACTTGTAATGACGTATAGGTTTCTGACAAAACGTGGTTGACGTATTAGGGTACTCAGCGTTATCCCCATTACCAGTGAAGTAAGACTTACCCCCAACAGATTTAGGAGACCCATAGTATTTCGTCAAAGAATCTATTATATCCTTCCTCTTCGATCCTCCAGACGATATCCCGATCTTACTTGAATCATACAACTCAAAATTAGCCGGATACTTATTGGTAGACTCCCAATATCCGAAATCACCATACTGATATGGTCTAGGAGCGCAATCAGCGGGTTTATCTCCACATGAGATGCATTTCGCCTCATATGTGACAAATCTCCTTAATTTCAGTTCTTTTGTAAAGAAGAATACGTATTTCACCTCCAGTGGCCGAATGCCAAAACAGAACGGGGCGGGGAAAATGGCGGTGCCGGCCGTATAGAACCCGGCAAGCTCCTTCATGTCCTGCCTCATGGCGAAACCGGTGAAGAACACACATACCGCTGGCTCAATACAAACATATATCTTATGGAAAGTAGTCTTGTCATCATTCCAGAACAAGTACTTTGGCATCATAAATATCTTATGATCCACGTAATTCACTATAACACCTTTCTTGGCATCATTAGCCAAAGGATTAGGAGCCACGGTACCTTCCTTGTCCGAGAAAAACGTTATACGAACCTTGTCGTATGATGATGAGTCACCGATCGGATAATTATAGTTGCCCATCATCTCTATATACATAATACCGTTATCAGGATCAGATAAACCACTTACGTATTTTTCGTAATCCAACTCCACCCATCTAGCGTATGAGGATACATGTGGATAGAACTTGAAATAAGTCAAGTTGCTTCTACCGAACCAATTGGTCTTGGCGTCAATATCATTCTGCACAGACACACGATCTTCCCAATCAGTAGATATGCCGGTATTGAACTTAGAGTTATCACCATCACCAAAAAGACACATGGCGTTCTCAATACCAAACTGACTCTCATATTGGGGAAAATAAGTCTCCATCGTATCCATTAACTGATCAAGCATCGTCTCCGTATGCTTCTTTCCTTCCCATCCGGGATATTGATACAAATATGTGCACTTACCCAATGACCTACCCCCTTGGAATGTAGGAAGTTGAACATCGTTAATAGTAGGATTCACGTGAGGATCACCTACCGAACACCCATTAGTACATATACCCTCATCATATAACTGCCGGACATTAGACATATCCTGACACAAGACCAAGGCGGAGGAGTCTATATCAGACGGGAATTTATCCTCATCCTGACCATCCAGCCATTCTTGAACCAGATCTATGATATTCTTGCCTCCACTAGAGTAATTATCAAAATCACACAATACAGAAAACTTCCTTTGTGACTCGGCATTACTTTGTATTAATGTAGTAGGCTCGGTCTCCACATAATCACTAGCCAGCTTATATGTAAAATCAATCCTAGAATCCACCAAAGAGTTTTTATCCAATATAGTCCTGGTCTCTATCCTCTCAATATCATCACATCCACTAGGGAAATCGGGAGCCTTTATACCGTCTTGATCCTCCGGCAACGATATAGCAGCGCATAACTCGTCGGTAATACCTACATTAGATTCTATGATATCACACAGATTCTCTATATTATCAGCGATATAATCAATAGCATCATCTACCGTAACATCTTCCCCCATCGTGTTGATAACGAATTGAGTCTCTCCTACTGTGGCATATTCCTGCTCTACATATCTGAGTTGCTTGACATCTAGCTGATTCTTGCATTCTCCTCCAAAACCATCAAATCCCCAAGACGGGTCGTTTATGATCTTTGCCGTATTCTTAAACTGCCAAAGATGACGGCGGCTGTTCCCTGCGCACTGCGGGTTGTTCTCCAGCACCGACGCAGCCGACAGGTCGTCAGAGTTACCGTCCTCATCAACGATAACCTCCATCTCCTCCCTTGTGGCCGGACGAGGGATAAGCGGGAATCTAGCTGTCCTGTATCCCGTATTGGTAAAGAATCTTATACCCAACGGATATACCTCGTCACGCATGAAAGAGGCGTATTTAGAGCAAGCCACACCGTCTTTATACAAATTCTCCGTGGCTATAGATGTCTGCCATTTAACGAAATGACCCAAGAAATTAACGACCGGTTGAAGATTCCATTCATTCTCCACGGTCAAGCCGTATTGAAGAAGACGATTCCCGACAGACGTCATTCCTCTGGCTGTCTTATATACCGGTATTTCCTTGGATAACTTCTCCATGGTCGTACGCTCGCTATACTGATCCGTAAGGTAATAGATGGTCCTTTCCGTTATCGGATGTATACCTTCTATGAAATACTCAAGAACCGGGCTTTGCTCACCATTAAACCCAACCGTGTTCTGTATAACACCTATCTTATAATGAGATACCTGCTTATCTATATTAGACACGGTAAGCCGGATACCCATGTTGGTTGATTTGCCCCATAAGCCATCACGAATGACTATATCCTGACGATCGAATATCATGATAGGATTGGTCAATGAGCAATATCCAGTCTTCTCTATCCCGAACTCATCGCACAACGCCACGCAGAACTGGTAGGTCCCGGCACGCAGGCTTCCCCCGAACTCCACGACCTCAGGCTCCACGCACGGGGCCGTCAGCAACGGGAACACCAGCAGCTTCTCGCAGGCCAGCCTACACCTCTCTATTAGCTTGTCATCCCCACATGTCTTATACCCATGGTAATGATACCAAAAGTCACCATCATCATCCGGATTAAGAGCCTTATCGACCATAACATATCGCTGGGGATTATATCCATCGGTCCAGTATATCACCTTCCCACATTTCTCATCCTTGATCTCTATATCGAAAATCGGGTGATGAATGGAGAAGTTAAGACAAGGGTCATCGGTCCCATCCTCTATCAACACCTCCATCAAATCACATATCTCATCGAAACGACCATCCGACTCCTCAAGTCTCTCGCCAAGGATACGATGAATATCTTTCCCTGATCCTGCTAATTGATCCTCTACGGTCTTGACATAATCCAATGACCTCATGAACGTGATCTTAGAGGTATTGTTATCAGGATTCACGAGAAAAAAATAAGTATTATCACCAGCTATATCATTCTTATACCCAATAACCTTATAGCCATCGAATCGCTTGCATAAAAGGGTGCTAGGCTCGTTCTGAATCTTAATCTGACTCCCATCGTCACCCTCTATGGTAGCGTTCAAGGCGAAACTGTACTCAGACGGGGATAGGTCCTGTGGATGCTTATCCCTGTTCATCCCGGAATCGGGAACCGCTATGTTAGAGTTATTTTGCACGATCTTATCTTTTTCGCAAATATAATAAATCCGCCAGATAATCACTTATGTGGCGGATTCTAACAAACCGTACGTATTATGCAAAACATTCAAATCGCACAAAAATAGAAAATCCTTCTGACTCTCACAAGCCAGAAGGAAAATCTAAACACTTTGCAACGTTTACCCCTAATGAAAATACAAAAACATAATAATTATGGATTTTTTCCCATGTAGCTTGATTGCTTATCGGCGTCCTCTACGGATATGTAGAAGAACCCGTTAGTCACGTATCTCTCATTGACATCCACAAAATCGGTAGATCCTTTGTCTATTCCTCTCTTCGATCCCTCGTCGCACACGGCCACCAGACTATTGAAATCATTGGAATAACCAACGACAACGCCATGTATGTCACGATTCCGAGGATCGAAAACATATCTCATCCTACATCTGTCATAAGCCAATTCCAGAGGACTTTTGTTTATCTTACTATCAAACCCTATACCTGTGGTCAAGGCGATAATACTTCTTGATATATCACTCATAGTAGTATCTTTTACCGGCACCTTAGGCATAGAAACACCTTCCATGACAAAATCCAACGCCTTATCTAAAAGCTCGTCGAAATCATCATCCCGAACATAATCCTTAAATATCTCCAATACATATAACCGGACATGGAGTTCGTTATTGACATCATTTAATGCGATCATAATGCTAGTTTTCGGCAAAGCTAGATTATTCCCACGCAATAAAAGATCAAACATGTCATAAGTAAAGGACTAAAAAACAAAAAAACTCCCCCATCCTCACGGACGAGAGAGCTGATAGATATTTGTATTATGAAAAAGAACAATCACTCACCTATTCTTACAATACAGTCACGAGATTCCTTGTTATAAATCATCGTGCCCACCTTAGAATACGAGGTTCTTATATCCTGCCAATTATCCTCTCCGTGGGCGGATACATTGGTCGGGGCATCACCGGTATAAACCTCCTCGCCTCCGATATTGACAAAATCATATCCACGTTTCTCCATAGAACCGCCCTTATATGCCGTGAATTTGATAGTGATATTACCTTTCTCACGACCACCATACCAGTTACCGTATATACTGCATCTGATCTCAAGAGGTAATTTATCATAATTATCACCATCCAACAACGGTCCCATCTGGATCAAAGCTGCCTCATTACCCGATTCCATGTTATCACCACCATGGATGAGATAATCACCTACCCGTTCCTGCGTGGTCTGGTACTGTTTACTCCAACCAACCAGCTTGCCGTCAACATCCGGGAGGCCGGTGTTATCGAAACCGGTAGCCGTGTCAAAGTCAATGCCGTCCTCGTCAGCCCAGATATACCTAAGCACTAGGTAGTCGAACTCCGGGATAATAACCACCGGGACCGACTCCTGTCTGCACACGAACGTCTTCTCCTCCTTGGTGCCTTCTTTTATAACCTTGTACGTAGCCTGACGTATCTCTCCAGTCTCATTGATATCAGCGGTAACCCTAACCTCAGCAGGACCGGTACCACTTGTCTTATCTAAATGTATCCAATCAGCCATATCATCGTATTTTGTTAAATAAGTTTAATATACTTATCAAAAGCGTTGGGCCACATACGCTCATAAGACAGCATCCTCCTCCTATTATCCTCAGCCAGCTCCCGGTAATCATTCAAGGTAATCATCGACATCTTAAGCTCTTTCATGGCCTTAGCGAACTTACCCGGCTCCTGCTGGGCGTATAGTTTATAAGCATCACCAGCCCCTTGTATCAAACCGTTAACGGCGGCGTTCTCGAAGATCTTCATCTTGATATACGTCTCGACATAATCCTCAAGATAACCTAACGCCGTTTCAGGTATATACGGGAGACCGTCATCATCTTTGGGTGTAGCACGATATATGATGTAAATAAATCCATCAAACCCAGTATACATAGTATTGCCAGATATAGTTATATCATAATTATCCCAAGCATATTTATCCCGATACTTGTCGGAAGCGCAATCACGTCTCAACCCACGACCTATAGACAACCTTACGGGGTGATGGTAATGGAAGCGAACCTCGTGAGACCCGATATATATCTTCTCCGTGATCGTCTTCTCAAACTCCTCCTTACAGCACTCCGTGCAGGAGTTCCAACGGAAGCCGCGCTCGGTGCGCTCGACCCAGCCGATCTCGTGTTGGAGGTCAGCCTTAGCCTTGTCGCCGCCCGGAATCTCGCAAACCAGAGGCTCACACCTATAAGCGTCAAGCATGTCGAAAAAATCGGAAGGCAATACCGCCTGTTTATTACTGGTCTTGACAACCGCCTCGGACATGACGGCTATAACACCCCCAAACCTTTTTAAAGCGATCTCAGCCCACCTATAAACAGATGAGGTATCTATAGCCCCGCTATCATCGTATTTATGTAAATCGGCCTTGATCTCGGCCAATAAGCCCTTTATCGTCATATTTAAGTCTTTTGCACAAAGATATGTATTTGAATCCGTGATACAAAAAAAATCCAGTCTACCCTCACGGGCTAACTGGATCACAAAAACTTCTACAGTTTGTAAACCCATTTAACTCCAAATACCTTACTCTCCGACTCGACCTCCCGGTACAAAAACTTATATCTCCTACCTGATTCCATAGCTAATCTACACTCCTTATTCAACGCCGGAGAAATATAGAGATGGAAATACTTGTTCCGAGGCATAAAATCAATGCACGTATGGACATAAGAGTATCCACCCGTCCCACGTCTGTTAATAGTACCGGTAAGCTTATTCAAATATATCTTACGATTAGGATTTATCTTATGACACAGATAACCGATGTTGTTTATATAAACCCCACCCTCATTCTCCAGATACTTATCACGTATGACTTTCCATATCAAGGACTGACATTCGAGAATATCATTCTTGTCCACGATCGTATGTTTCCTTCTCTTGCCGTTCTTAGACATAATAGATCTATAAAACCGAAGAAAGTACTGATCAAGTATTTTAAATGACTTTGTTTTCATATCACAAATATAACGATTTCATCCTAATACAAGAAATTTATACACAAAAATACACCGCCTGTACCAAGGATGAGGCAAACAGAATAGCCGACAGCAACCTACAGTCAGACGGTATCTCTTACGCTAATGGCTTGGCGCAGGCCGATAGATGCGATTGCCCAGAGCCAACAAAGACGTGGAGCGCTTACGCTAGCGGAAGTTTTAATGGACAATGCTTAAGTATATCCGTAAGCTATGATAATCCATGTGGTAAATCTAAAACAGCATCATTTGATGTGTATTATACTAGATCTGAACCATCTGGAGATGTAGAATATTTCTCTACCACTAAAACAGTCACCATACCATCCGGATCGGGAACGATATCAGGCGGAAGTGATTGTGTTAGCAATGCTACAAGCATGTATGTATCTAATCCAAGTCAAGGTGGAGGCTGTTAAAAACAAAAAGGAGAGGTTGATTATCCTCTCCTTTTTATATAAACCTAAGATCTTTTCTCTTAGTATGATTTAATATCCTACTAATATGTCTGGTACTTAATCCAGTTCTTTCCTTTATCTTATCATAGATATAACCCTTGGATACGTAAGCCGACATATCTCCCAGATCTTTTATAATCTTGTCATACATATCGTGCACCTCATTATATCCTATAATAGAGCTGTCTCTCATCCCTCTTTCGCCTATACCGTCAACTATGGCGTCATTGAAACCAAAGAAATTGATTATTGATCTTATTAGATTCATGTTATTGAATTTTTTGTGTTTTCTTATTAATATCCATATCCGGGTTCTCATCCGTAGGGATCTGCAATTTGGTTACAGTTTCCCTTAATGTTTCGGAAACCACATATTCAAGAAGTTTGTCTGGGCATATGAAATCATAATCCCATTGAGATGTACATGGCTTATCTTTTTCAGCTCCACATCCCCCTAGCTCTAACGCCGCTTTTCTGTCGAGAGTTATAAGATCAACATTTATAGCCTCTATGTTAATATCTGGTATATAGATATATCCATCATTGACATAATAATAGTATTGATCTATATTCCCGTATTTACGTTCCTTGTTGTTAGCGTATTTTCTTAACGATATGGAGGTAAATATAATATCATCCATGATGTTTGATACTTTGATGATAGCCGGACCTATACGGGTATATATCATATCGGGCAATCTTTTCTTGGATCTCATAAGTATCCTGCATAGTTTAAACTCATCAAAACAACAATCAATTTTCCGAACTCTCTCCATCTCCAGACAATTGATATGGGTATATAGCGATTCCTCGCCGAACAAAGTCCCATCAGCGTACTTCTGGGCTATATATGATCGAGCCTTCTGCCTACCTATGGACAATATCCATCTTCTACTGACATGAGCGTCCTTATTGATGGAGTTCATGTCATTTATGATCCTAGATACAAACTCTGAATTTTTCATGTAGCGAAATATTAAGGAGGGGATATACCCCTCCGGTTATTACTTTTTCTTCTTAACCTTGCCCCCACATTTCAGTTGAGGTTTCTTTTTCTCGGAGACCTTGCCTCCATTAGCCATTTTCTTTTTCTTATTGCAAGCCATAACTTAATGTATTAATATTAACGATACAATATTAATGATTTTATTTAATAGATAAACAATGCGCATTGAATAAGCTAAATTCACATCGAGTCAGACGGTATCTCTTACGCTAATGGCTTGGCGCAGGCCGATAGATGCGATTGCCCCAAAACATGGAGCGCTAGTGTAACGACGTCTAGCGGAAGCGGGAAGACGATAAATTACACCATACAATATAATAATCCATGTGGATCGGAAAAGACGTCTAGGATGACTATAGGATACAAGAAAACGAATGGTCAATGGGAGTATGAGACAAGAATAGTCCCTATCCCTTCCGGATCAGGAACTTTCTCTGAATCTACAACAACCAACTACGGGATATCATCTGGAGCTTATGCTTATTATGAAGATGGTCAAGGAAGTGGATCTTGTTGATAATAAAAAAGGAGAGGCTTATTTTAGCCCCTCCTTTTTTTATCATACATCAAGATCTTAACAATTACCAGATCCTCCTCCAGAAACACTTATAGACCCACATTGTACTCCTGAATCAAAACCTATGACACCAGTTTTTTTACCAGACCCAGTAGGTATACTTACGGAAGTACTTCCAGCCGTAACGGTTTGCCCATGATCATTCCTGCCAGTAACAGTTACGGTTATTGATTTAGATGATCCACATTGATTATTGTAAGACACTTCATAGGAGCACCTTAATGCAGATGTAGAACCAGATAGGCCATTACAAGGATCACCGCTCAGCATAGCGTTGGCACTCCACGTCTTCACCTCCGGGCAATCGCACTCCATCGCATTGGCTCTTTCCTGACATAACTGTTTCAGGTTCTCTAGGGCGGCGGCGGTAAGTGCGGCCTTATCACCGTTACACTTACACCAAGCGCCTCCATTACCACCGGATAACCAATAACTTGAGTACGTAGGAGCCTTACAGTTAGAAGGACAACCCTGCTTGGTAGCAGTCCAATCAACCCTATCGTTACATACTCTTCCACTACAACCAGCATTCGCTAACGCCTGAGCCTGGGATCTAAGTTTCTCTATCTTATCGCTAGCTTGAGCGTTGGCAGAAGACGTGCTAGATGCGCATATAGATCCAGAAGGTACATCCGGATAGGAGATCGTTACTCCACAAGGCTTATCAGATGGACAATTCTGACTAGTAACAGATCCTCCTTGGAAACCAAGCGTATTACAGCAGGCTTCTCCTCCGCTAGCCCAATACCCAGAACAATCGCTACAACTTCCCGGGTCGCATTCATAGTATATCTGACTCTGACCACCACTACATCTAGTCTGTGATGTAGGATGCCATGAATTAGAGCAACAGCTATCGCAAGAGCCACCTGAACATCCACAATCGCAAGACTCATGCAACCTGTTCTCAGTCTCGTCAGAGTGACATCCAGTGCTATCAGTCCTTCTATATCTAGCCCAAACATCACCACCTGAGCAATAGTTTCCGCCATCATAGCTCCAACCACTCCAATTAGGAGGAGTATCCTCACAATCTCCGTTCTTATTAGCGTAAGCTTGAGCGGCGGCTCTGGTAGTTGAATTGCTTCTGAAGGCCTCTTGAACCTTGTTATTGGCGTCAGCCTGAGAGACCGTTGATGTTATAGGATCTAATCCTAATGAGCTATAAGGAACTGATATAGCCACACCTTGTCTACAAGAGCCGCAATTATCCTTATAGAAAGTAGCGCTTCCGGTACCGGTCCATACACAAGTGCCATGCTGGTTAGCGTAATCTTGTCCCTTTTGGTCTAAGATTTGCTCAGCCTTACTCTTGGCGTCAGCCAAAGAAACCTTGCTGGTGATAGCCGTGCCGCCGTTGGCTTGTGTGGAGGTCACCGTTATCCTCTGGCCTACCCCGCCTTCGGCGCAGTTGTTCTTATAGAAGTCACGGCTTGCCACGTAAGTCCAGGTACATCCTCCGTTCTTATTGGCGTAAGCCTGACCCTCAGCTCCACGAACGGCATTCTCAGCTTTCTTATTGGCGTCAGCCAAGGAAACGGTGGAGGTGTACGGGTGTCCCGGAAGCTTGCTGCTGCTTACGGATACCATGTCTCCTACGCCGCCATCAGCGCAATTGTTCTTCTGAACCTGGCCGGTATAGCTTCCTGTCCACGTACAAGTACCCTTCGAGTTAGCCACGCTCTGTCCCTGAGCCGTAACAGCCGCCAATGCCTTGGCGTTAGCGTCAGCCTGAGATACACATGACTTGAACTTACCATCAGAGCTAGGACTTGGATCCGTAACATCATTCTGAGTCACGGTAACAGAGCTTCCAACCCCACCATCCGCACATTGACGGGTGAAGGCCTTGGATGCCGTACCAAACCAGAAACATGTATTATTACCACCAGCTATATACCGCTCTTGATTATCAGGATCAGTATAACAGGTATTAGTGTTACGTTGATGTAACTGAGAGATACAGTCCTTACATATAGTCTCTATAGTCTCCCATACCGGTTGCTCGGTCTTCGTATGGCACGTATCATCGTAGTTCTTATTGACGAACGCCTGACCAATTCTGTCGATATAGGCCTTAGCCAAAGCGTCTGCCTCTTCCTGAGAACGGGTTGAGGTGAAGAACTGACCCATAAGATCCGGAGTTACGGTGATAGGATCGGCGTACTGACAAGTAGGACACTTAGGAGTGAACTCCTTGCTATAATTACCTACATATATCTTCAGTTCGTCGCAAGTACCACGATCGTTGGCTATAGCCTGACCTTGCGCCTTGACAGCGGCCTTGGCAAGCTCATCAGCGGCGAACTGGCTCTCGTATGAGTAGAACGGACCTCCGGTCACGTCAGCCTCGGTCACGGTAACCGAAGACGGGATAAGACCAGACGGACAATTATTCTTCTCGAACGCCTCGCTATAATGACCGGTGTACTTAGGAGCCTCATGGCAAGTACCACGCTCATCGGCGATCTTCTGACCTTGATTCATGACAGCGGCCATAGCGACTAAGTTAGCCTCATCCTGTGATACACAAGACTGGAACGGATGACCTTCCACCATATCTTGTGTCACGGTGAACGGATTTCCTACCTGATTAGCGCCACAATTGCTCTTCGTGAACTCGAAGCTAGCCTTGCCGGTATACATAGTGGCGTTAGAGCAAGTACCCTTGGTGTTAGCCAAAGCCTGTCCTTGAGCCTGTACGGCGGTCATAGCCATAGCGTCAGCGGCGGTCTGGGAGTCGTTAGACTGGAATGGGTGTCCTTCTACCATATCTTGGGTGATTGTCACCTTAGATCCGATCTTACACTCACCACAGTTGTTTCTCGTGAATTCCAAGGAAGCACGGCCGGTGTACGTACAAAGGGCGTGGATATTAGCAAGGGTCTGTCCTTGGGCGTCAACGGCGGCCTTGGCCTTGTTATTGGCATCCTCCTGAGATACGGTAGACGTGAACGGATAACCGTCAACCATCCTATCATTTACCGTATAAGTACCACCAGTGCCAGTACCACAATTGTTACGGGTAAACGTACGTGTATAAGTACCGGTATATACAGGCACCTTCTCGCACTTACCTTTCACGTTAGCCACATCCTGACCTTGAGCCTCGACGGCGGCCTTAGCCTTGTTGTTGGCATCAGCCTGTGATACGGTAGACCTAAAGTCTCCGGTAACCATCGTCTCATCCACGACAACCTTAGTACCGTATTGAGTCTCATCACAGTTGTTACGAGTGAACTCCTTATTATACCTACCGTAGTAGATCGTCTTCTCCTTACACTCACCTTCTAGGTTGGCTTGTTGCTGGGCGTTAGCCTCAAGATCGGCCTTAGCCTTATCATCAGCGTCCTTCTGGGAGATAATAGAGAAGTACTTACCAGCGGCTACAACATAAGTATAAGGTTGACCGATATGGAACTCATCGCAATTGTTTCTAGTGACTGTCTTCTCCATCCTTACGTTATAGTAGACGTTAGTCTGACAGTCGCCACGCTCGTTGGTGATAGCCTGACCTTGCGCCTCGACAGCGTCCTGCGCCAGCTTATTGGCGGCATCCTGCGATACCGTAGAAGTGAACGGATATCCAGAACACATCTTCTCGTCCACGGTGAAGTCAACAGGAGTAGAACCCTCAGGGCAGTTGGTTCTATGGAATACCTTGGAGTACGATCCGGTAAATACCGGTATCTTCTCACAGTTACCCTTGATATTCGCTATATCCTGGCCTTGAGCCTCGACAGCAGCCCTTGCTAGGCTATTAGCGTCTTCCTGAGATACGATGGATCTGAAGTCTCCTGTAACCATCGTCTCGTTAACAACCACATCCGTACCGTATTGGGTGGAATCACAATTGTTACGGGTAAAGGTCTTGCTAAACTTACCATAATAGATATTCTCCTTAGGCTTACACTCACCCTCCAAATTGGCTTGTTGTTGACCGTTCTTCTCAATATCCTCAAGAGCCTTCCTATCGGCGTCCTCCTGAGAGATGGAAGATACGTACTTGCCCTCAGGAATGATATAAACATATTCCTGACCGTCACTGAACTTATCGCAATTATTACGTATAAACGTCTTTCTCTGCTCCTCGTTATACCAGATATCGGTTATACACTCACCATGCTCGTTGGCGTATTTCTGACCGTTCAGGGCTATATCCTCCATAGCCTTGGCGTCTGCGTCCTCCTGCGAGATAAACGACTTGTAAGTCCTTTCCTCGACCGTATACAACACCACCGATCCATGTTGGTTGGCCAGACAGTCGTCCTTGGTGAACGGCTGAACCATCTTGATATTATAATAAACGGGTTTGGCGTCTTGGGCTATCATATACTCCTTGACAATATTACCGTCCTTTGACGTTATACGGAACTTAGCCGTACAGATCTGACCGGTATAATTAGCCTTGTATACGATATTGAGCTTATTATCGCCTACCCCATGGCTCTTGTCGTTAATGGCAAAGCAATTACCCTCGACACAATTCTTATCTATTTCCCTTGCCATATTATCCTTCAGTTATTCTCCATGAAACATCATCTCCGGCCTCTACCCTCACGATTTGGGTATCACCATCCTTATTAAGCGTCAACCTTTGCGGATCCACGTTGAAGGGTGGTTCCGGTTCCGGCTCACTACCATCACCGCAAGTGCAACATACCAGCTCGATATCATACTCGGTATTGGACTTGATATCGATGACAACCTGACCGTTCTCGCTAGTCACGTTATCGAAGTCATGATCAAGTATGATATAAGGTATATCATTAGGCTGTTGATTGATATTAACAACCTTACCGTTCAAGACAAACATCTCATGATGCTGTTCGTTATCCATATTCTTAGGCATAGCTATGACAAAGCTAGCCTCATACAAATCAGTGGCTCCGGGATCCTCAGGATCGGCATACACTATATATCTGCTATCCTCTTCCGGAACCTTCATGGATAAGCCATTCACGTTCATGGAGACTATATAAGACTTGCTCACCGAGCCACCAAGGGTAAGACAGGAGGCCTTGACCGAGGCGGAGTTAAGCTTGGCGTTGATGACCGCCGTCCCGCCCTCCATATCGAACATGATATTGGTCGGATCCACGCTTACCCGCTCCATGCCCTTCTGGGTTATGGTAGCGAGCTTCGTAACCTTACCTTTCTCGACCGCTACGTAAGTCTCCCTAGGCAACCTACCCATCCATCCCGGCTCTACCTTAATAGCCACCTTGTCGGGGCCGGTACCGGAAATCTTGTCGTAGGACACCCATGAGGAGCCTTGCTCGATCTTGGCAAGAATATCTTTTAAATTACTAGCCATATCAATCCGCTTGCGTTATAGTCCATTTATCACTCTTGCCGACAATAATCTCAAGGATCTTCTCTCCACCCTCAGGAGGATACTCGAAGTTAGTAGGCTTAATCTCAAATACGCTGGCGCCTCCACAACCAAGATCACAGATCATATCAGGCAACCATCCCTCCTCAAAAAAACGCTCTATAAGCTCCCTTACGGCCTCTGATAAAGAATCAAGCTCTAACCTATCTACTGGGATAGATCCTTTCTTGAGGGTCTCACCACATACCCAACCGTCACACTCGGAAGCCAAGACCGTATCGTACACTCTCTTAGCCATAACAAGAAGTATTTAAAATATTACTATTCAATGTAGTATATACGATATTAACATCAGTGAACTCATCACCCATGCAATATTTCTTCTTAAACTTAACGGATCTACCAGAAACGACATACCCGTCATTAGGGACGATAGTACCACAATAGGTAACGCTGAGCACGGTCAACGGCTCGTATCTTAATCTGACAGCTTGAACGCCCTTGAACGAGTCACGCTGGATGGACGCCGTGGCGCCAGATACGGCAACCAGCTTCCTTACCAGAGACTCGATTACGCTATTCATGCCATCACCGTTCCTGATGTCTGCCTCAGGGAACGACTGACCGTCATATATGATCTGGGAGCTGTAGATACTACACTCATTCCCCGGTCTATATTCCGGTTTACATGGATTACAATTTTTCATATTATCAAATTAATTTGTTGATCATTCTTCTCAACTCGGATATCTCGGCATCCCTATCCCGTATAGCCTTTATCATAGCGTTAAGGGTATCGGACATATCGCAATTAGGGGATAATCCCAATGATTCCACACGTACCTTATCACCGGGGTAAATACAATCGGTACTCATGTACGTAGAGCACGGTACTTTCGTGTCGTCTACAGTAGGTCTGTATTGTTTTTTGTTGCAACCGTTCATCACCAAACCTCCTCTTCAGTTCCGCTATCCCCGCCGCTACCACCGGCGTTGACAAGCTCGTTTATAATCCTCTTCAAATCCAGAACCTCACGATGGTATAAATCTATCTGCTTATCCCTAGACGCTATAATACGCCTCAATGAGTCTATAACGACAGAAATGTCAGTACCTTTCTCTATACCATCCGCTACCAACTCATCGCCTGAGTATAAGACACATTTATCATACAAGGTTATAGGACATCCATAACCAACACAAGGTTCGTCCTGACAATCCCGATCGCAAGGATCACAAGGATCGTTAGGGCATTTGTTAAGAAACCTATCTATCTTAACGCCATGATAACACTCTTCGGGACGTTCCCGTGAATGATCATGACAACAACCACCTGTATTACACATATTAATAATATTAATGTTTTTAGCAAAGATACTTATTTGGTTTGGAAACAAGACAACATACGTTATTAAACAATATAAGGGACACGTCATTCGCATCCCCTATACCCATAAACCATAACAACAAGATAAGATCAGGACTTCAATTTAAGAACAGGATTACCCCATCTGTCTTTCCACTGCCTTCCCAAATCGTTTATAACGCCATCATAGTCTTTTATATATCCAGCCTTAATAGCATAAGATATATTTCTTTCTATTGATACTATCATATCCAGCTCCTCGAAGGAAGCCCTATTTCTTATTCCTTCCTCATGTACGCCAAAAACAACGAAATTTATACCCTTAGCAATTCTTGATAGCGATTCCTTTAAATTGCTCTTATCGCTTATAAGCGAAGATACACTGCTGCACATCTCTATATAAGCGTCACCAGCTGCATTTCTTACCCCTACGATATTATCAACAAACCACATTACAACATCAGCGCAAACCTCAGGACTCATTTCCATGGCCACCACAAGGAAAAGGTATGGGTTCATATACCACATCTGTCCATCCCCCTTTCCCTTTCTGCACGCCAATCCCATTTTGTTTAAATCACTAAGATTTAGGGTCTTGTTTTGTAGGCTGATATTTATCCGCTTACATAAATCCCTGTTTTCCAGTCTACTAATTATTTCCCTACATTTCTCTTGAAAGCCATCATACTTAATAATATCATTAAGCTTCTTAGGAGATAAGCCCTTTTTAAGCCTATCATCAGACAAGACTTTCATAGCTAAAGTGATGTTAACAAAACCATTATCACTGAGCGCAGGTATAACAACGCCCATCAATCTCCTATCAGAAGATTTGATTTCAACCCGACTTTTCATAACTTTGAACAATATTTTAAATTAAACATAATACCTATCGGTTCGAGATGAATAGATAGGTATGCAAATATAAAATATATTCAACATATAAGCAAGTGTATTACAGTATATAAACTTATTACCCTTGATATATATACAAAAAAAATGGAGGAGATATGCAATCCCCTCCAAACACTAAATCAACTATTATGGAAAACTAAACGCGCATCATCACCAATAACATTCATCCTCTTGATCGATATTCTCAATCCATTTTTCGCACTCAAGATTAAGATCAGCGTATTCCTGCCCCTCTACCATCAAAACCTCACGGGCTTTGGCGTTGGCATCCTCAACCGATATCCATGACCTAAACCTGTTGGCTTTGATAGAGTAATATACTTTACCGGACTTATATCCGAACGGACATATCTTCTCGAACCAATCACCGATCTTCGTATTATAGAATACAGGAGAGCAACTACCCTCGGCGTTAGCCTTCTCCTGACCTTCTTTCATGAACTTCCTATAGGCTAACGTATCGGCGTCTATCTGGGATATATCGGATATGACATCTCCAGCTGGTAATTCATATACAATACCTTCCTTGCCTGATGCGCCAGCCTCGCAATCGTTCTTATAAAATAAGCCACGAAGAGGCTGTGAGGCCCAGTCCTTACAGCATGTCCCAACTGCGTTGGCCTCCCCTTGCCCGATCCGCCCAAGCTCCACCCTAGCCTTATCATTGGCATCTTTCTTGGATACGTAAGAGACAAACCTACCTTTCTCTACACATACCTGTTCCTTAGATCCCTTACCGCTTACGCAATTGTTCTTAATAAACTCATCGCATACCTGATCATTATACCATACGGACGGTATTATGTCGGCATATGTGTTGGCGTAGTCCTGACCATTGGCGTTGATATCATCCTCAGCCTTGCTGTCAGCCTCCTCCTGCGTATCGCCAAAATAGACGTTGGCCGGGACCCGGTAGTCAACAGAGCCGCCCACGTACCCGGCAGGCGGGTTGTTTTTGGTGAACGTCCGAACTATTTCTTTGTTACCGTATACCATTGTCATTCACTTTGTCACAAAGATACAATTTAAAATCAAATTACAAAGGAAGAGCCTTTTTGCTTCTCAAAACCTTATATAGATAATCTCTTAATTGCTCCTCGGTAGTTATATATCCAAACTCAATCATCTTGGCTATATCAATCTCCAGCTCCATCAATTCTTTAGCCTTGGCCTCCTCGCCAACAGAGTTTCTTATCATAGTCTCATGAAGGCCATAGACAATAATATTTACGGATCTGGCCAAATCTTGTATTTTATCTCTTAGTCTTGAAGATTCAATTATTTTAGATAAAGCGGAAGACATCCTCTTGTAAGCATCACCAGCCTTATCCCTGTAATCTATAAGTTGATCATGTACAAATCTCAACACCTGAACTTCGAATCTAGGATTTATCCACATGGCAAATTTTATAAACAACAGAGGATGCATCCACACCTTATCAGGAGTTTTACCATGCTTAGTTGTCTTACCTTTTACTTTTATAACTAATTGATTATCACCAATGTCGATTTTTCTCCTATGGCTTTCATCTTCAGATAAAGCACTAATAAATTCCTTAGTTCTACCACTATTCATAAAATCATCAAGCCGTCTTCTCGTGCTATCGGGATTATCATTCCATTGCTTAAGTAAACTGTTGGCATCAAAATAACCATCACTAGTTCTTTGAAAAACGTTAAAATCACCCATTTTTCTTGTCAAAACATTTACCGTCTTCATTTTTTAATCTAATTTTGAAGTTAATAATTAATTACTTTATGTCCACTCCCTCGTGAGAGTCAGTGGACATACAAAAATAGCCAATCGAAATGATAAACACAAACCGATTGGCTATTTTTAATATCCTAAAATCAGGACATTAATTACCCATTGCAAATCTTATCCTCAATAGCGTAAAGGATTTTAGCTACAGTCTTATCGCCATTTATCTTCACGCAAGACTCACCAAGATCCCTGACATCTATAGCCTCCCTGATACGGGTAAGCTCGTCATATATCTCCTCTATCACATCAGAGATCATAACACACTCATCAGAGTCCTTATGCTTTGACCACTCTGGTAGATCACCCTCATAAGGTACGCAAGTGGACGGAGTTATATGTGAACAGTTATATTTTTTCATGCCAGCAACTTATTAACACATTCCTTTAACGATCTCACCTCATCCGGGCATAACCCGCAATCATTATCGCATAATGATCTTTGCAGACGAATTATCTTGCCCCAATAAGACACATCAGGCTTATTCCCGATCCTGTATCTATGATACCTCATGTATCCACTCCATTGACAAGACAGCCATTCGTCTACGACCTTACATAGATCTATTCTATCAAGGTTTGATATGCTCTGCGCGCCCATCGAGAATCTCCTTTCTCATTTCCTGTACCTCCTCGTCTGGCGGGCATCCATACGGCAGGTTCTTGATCCATTCACGGATCTTTTTCTGCATATTAAGATAAGATACGCCAACGCCATCACCCTTGGTACGAACTTGCTTATATATACTAACCACGTCACGCTCCATGGTCTGCAACGGATCTTGCATAACCATACATCCAGCGGTGCTTCTAGAAGCATATTCCCTATCACTAATAACGGTGGAAGAAACACGATTCATCATGCTTCTCTCAATTCTTTCCCTCTCGGCCTTTAACGCCTTTTCCTTACAAGTATTACAACCCACGACTAAATATTTTTATGTTTAACAATCCACACAATTAGTAGCCATCTCAAGAAGCTCTCCGACACGATCAATGATCTCATGAGCCGCCTCTATGTTATCCAACCTGACATTAGCTTCCGCTACAGTCATAAGCGTCTCCATCTCCTGTATCTTATTTATAAGATCCTTATCCTTGTCCTCGCATAAGATATCAGTCTTAATCCATAGCCGATCAAGACGTCTGCGTATAAGATCCGTCTTAAGATACTTGCGACTGAAGTTGTAAGTAGAAGGGCTACCTATGATCTTGATATCATATATACCATCAGGTAGATCAAGGTACTTGACATTACAATCATCGTAATTAAAGCAATTGAGGCCTAATGTTAGGCTAGTAAAGGTATTGACCTGATTCTTGCCAAGGAACAACGTAACGGGGTCGGACATACCCGGAGTAGTGATCTCGATAATCGCCTTCCTATCCTCCAGCAGCCCCCACTCAGACTCATCCAATACCTGAAGCACCTTAGGATCACGTGTCTCTAGCACCTGAAATGACAGCCGAATATCATTCATATTAACCTTCTTATCGTACCGGCATAAGCTATCGTCATAACGGGCTTGCATATCAAGATCCGGGATATCGGTATAATATGTCTTGACCTCATGACCGTTGATAAACACCGATGTTATCTGGCAAACATGAGACCTAGCGACATCAAAAAACACCATCCTTACATTACCCTCATAATCGACTCCCGATGTCGGGTATGTCAATATCTGGGTATTATACTCACCATCGTTACGCCTAGCTACGACAGTAATTACGATAGGCTTCTCTATATCGTAATCATCCATGATAATCCTAGCGGCAAACTTATCATGAATTATCTTCGGTATGATATTGATCTGATTCATCTTAATATCTTTTCCACAAAGATACTAATTTGATCGATAAAACAAACGAGGCTATAAGATAAGAGCATCAAGAAGATCCTGCTCGCTTAGAATTATACCTCCATTGATAGCCATAGACATAGCTAAATAAAGACATAAGCATGTGAGATCATATCTAAGCATCCTACTCCTAAGAGATACGATAAACTTTTTAAGGTCAGGATTATCCCCAGCCAAAGACATATAGCCACTAAAAAGGAACGTATTGTATATAGGATCGGATGTAGATGATTTTATATCGTTGTAAGACATACTACAAATATCAACCCACAATCTTATAGACCTGATGATAATCTCCTTTATAATAGACTTATTCAACAGACATCCGAATCTGACCAAAGCCACTACATCTCCCCACTTCTGGTCGGATATCTCTTTCATAACATACATCGACCCATTCAAAGGGTCTTTTACGACAGATGACAATATATTCCTACATCCAATGGAATCCGATAGCTCTTGGATGTTAAACATACCATTGTCATGGTTAAATACGACGGATATATCTCCTCCTCTTACGATACTAAGGTTACTCATCATGAGTCCTCCACGAAAGAATCGACTTCAAAACTATTGTCAAAAGAACATAAGTCAGGCTCATATCCTTTCTTACCATTCTCTATATCAGAGATAGATCTATCAGCTAAAGATCTTAACTCCAATAAACTTACACCTAAGAAGTCTAACGCAGCTTTCAGATACTTATACAAGGTAGAGGTTTTCATTTCTTTAAACCCCTCGTTAATCAAACGACTGTTATATATATCAAAAAGGACTTTATTATTCCTTCCATCAACTCTTTCCCCATTATTTTTAAGGCTACCATCAGATTTAACCATTTTCCTTATCTTATCAGCGGATCTTGTATTTATGATGTTAACCATAATCATAACCTTATAATCAACAGCGGCCCTTCTGGCCTTATTAGCTCTTCCCTTTGAGCTTACAGGAGCGTTATCACCACCACCAATATATCTGAACTTAGCCTTATTCACGAAGCATGATGGATAGACCTTACGCATATTCCACTTATAATTATAATCACCGATTGACCTCATGATAGACAGCTCTCCGTCAACTACCAATGATATCATATTATAAGCCTTATCAAAACACTTAAAAGAACCGACATGCTCATAAATGAACCGGTATGTCATGCCTAGCTTAAAGTCATTATCAGATATCCTGTTAAACGCAATAGCCCTATCAAAGTTGATGATAATAGCCATGATAATCTTAAGCCTAAAATAAGGAGGTATATAGATGTTGTTAGGATCAATATCCCTTGGATTAGCCGTGGTATAATCAGCACCAGCGAAAGTATCTCTACGTTTCTTAAAATTACGAGGATATATAGGTTGTCCTTTAGACAACTTAATACAAGTACGTCCCTCAGCTACCTGCCTCTTCTCAGCCTCTGTATATACCGGGAACTCCTTTATCATAGAAGAGCATTTCCTTATATAATCCAAGTCAAAATTCATATCGTTCGTATCTTATCCACTTCAAATATACGTAAAATATAGAGAATGGTAAAGAGAAAATTGGATTAATTTATCATCATACCGCTGCTATTATTTCAACAATAACGTAACTAACTAAAACACAGTTGTCTATTTTGTGACATGTGATATAAGGAGCTTCGCCCCTTAAGAAGGGAATCTCATTATAAATCCTTTCTTTATTTAATTACTTACTATCTTTACCTCATAAGTTGATTAATTAAAAAGCATTAGCTAACGCTTTCTTATAATTTAAAGTATATAAGTTAATTACATTAACTTAATAATCTGTAGTAGATTGAAAATCTAAGATCTTAATAATAATGTATATCAATGATTTAGTTTAGTGTATTTTTGACACCTACTTATGCTATCGATGGATCTTTGATTGACAAGTAACTACCTATATCAGACGTTAATGCATTGACATGCTTACTTCTTTCCAACGCTTAAGCGTAATACGCCAAGGGGAAAAGGGAGGTGGGCTACGAGTCGCTCCGCTCCTGGCCGGACGTGTGGGGATACCTCCTGCCCTGCCTCACGGAGCCGCCACATTCCCTTTGGTGTCAACAGAGATGAACTTCAAAAAAAAAGATATTACCTAACATGGTATTTACCAGATAAGGGATTTTCTTCAAGGCAGTTTCTAGTTGAGTAAAAATCTGGTCAAAGAGGTTGTTTGGTCAAAGACAAAATTATATATTCGCGATACGGTCGGTTGGATGAGTTGGTTTAGTCGGTGGTCTGCAAAACCATATACCCCGGTTCGAATCCGGGACTGACCTCATTTTGGTTTTGGTTGGTACGTGGGTAAGGATGAATGTAGGGGATTATGGTAGATCATAATCCCTTTCTTTTTGGAGGTTCAAAATCTGACTCCCATCTAGCTATATCACTTATCCTGAAATCGTCCATCATAAAATTTCCGTTATCCATACCATCACCTCGTGTATTAATACCTAGGTTATAAGACCTAAGGGGAAGCGTATTATTGGTTTTCGTGTTAATAATAAGTGTACCATTAACAAAACATCTTAATATGTCATATTCATTACTGCTTCTGACTATAGCTATATGATACCATTTGTTTGCCTCAACTCTATCAACATGCCAACCAGCTTGTTGAGTTTGAAATGAAAAATAAAAACCAGTACCTGTTAAAACTACACCAAAATAAAAAATACCATTAGGATATTCATGCTCAACCAAACAACTTGTAACAAGATTGGTTGACTTATACCAAAAGTCTATAGTAAATGGATGACCGTCATAAAATAGCTCAGGCAATAACGATTCTTTGGTGTTTATGATAGTATAAAGAAAAGGGTCCTTTTCGCTATATTGGACACATTGTATTGAGCCATCGGTGATAAGATTGCCGTTATTGGCTATAAAGAGATTGCCAGAGGGAGTAGGATTCCCCTCTACCTTAAAATTACCATTGAATCTCATCAAGAACCTAGTATGATCATCAATCACCCCCCCCCCTAGTACATTCAATCATTCTTCGTCTCATAAAACCTTCATCTTTTTTAGTAAATATATTAAGCCCAATAATATCAACAACACACTAATTGATGTGACAGCTATTGGCCATCTTGATTCTTTCTTATCATCTACATCCTTATGCTCGATGTCTGTCTTCTTGTCAATATCCTTAACACCGGTGATCGTCTTATCAATGCCAAGGGAATCAGCCGTCACCGTGCTGTCCCGCCGGCCAATGACGATATGGGTATCTGTCTGCGATGACACCGGTCGCTCCCCCGTGGCAGGATCAACATCCTTGTCCGTATCGAACTCTCTCTCCGTTATAACAATATCGGCATTAAGATCAGATGTCTTGATCTCTACGATCTTCCGATCCATGACCTCATCTATCATCGTCTCTATCCTGCTGATCAACCGGCTATCAATAGACGTTTCGCTAACCTGCCTCCTGCTTCCGCAAGAGGACAGGAACAACGACAGACCTAAACAAAAAATCGCCCTAAGACTTATCCTTAACCTCGTCATCAGCGATCTTCTTTATATCGTCAAAAGCGTCATCCGGTAAGGACTTAGCCGATCCGAAAAGTTTCAAGATATTAACCCTGTTGAATATACTCTTAAACACCTTCACTATATAAGTATCAGGGAAAGCCTCCCCTATCGTGTTAAGGAACAACATGACATAAGCAACAAGAGCGGCATAAACACCATATTTGGTCACTACCAATATAGCGGAAGCGTCATCCTCCTCAATACTCAATGTCTTGTATATCACGCATAATGTCATGACTATAAAACAAGACAGGAAAAACTCCTTGAGTATCCCTACCAACCTGACCTCCCTGAACCACCGGTATAGGGAGAACCGGCGTTTACGGCTACGACGGACTTTCCACTTTCTGGCGCTCTGGATAAGCCTTGCTATAAAATTAGCCAACAGCACTACAAGAAGAACCTCCAGCAGATGATGAACCGGCTGGAAATAAGCCCAACATGAAGTACCATAAGCGATAGCGATATTCCACAAAGCCCCAATCTTATCTAACATACCCTTATTGCCCATTACTAATGTCATTTACAAAATTAATCACTATGGCATTAAGTACCTAAAACACCACGGCATGTATACCGTTCCTCGTGTCAAGACTATCAAAATGCAACCATCCTACCTTACCCTCAAGCCTAAAAGGATACGGAAGCATATCTTGATGATCTAAAATCAAGCCTCTAGCCTGTTCCGCTGTCATCGACTTGATATCAAAATCACCGGCCTTACCCAATACATGAGCGGATAGATAAACATCCTTCTTATCCTTGACGATCTGGCACATGTTGCATCTAAGACCACGCTGGGAAAACTGTCCTTGCTTATCCCAGTTATTACAATACATAGGCTGTTTGATTATATCCCTCCGCAATATAAGAAGATTATGGAGAAACTCTGTGTCAAGGAACTGCCACGATCTTTCCTTCCACTTATTGTAAGTATGAGGACACACCAATTCAACTATATCAAAATAAGAACCTAGTTCTCTTATAATATCATATCTATTCATATCATCCATTTTTTAAATAATGCAAAATAACAATACCACGATAACCTGATCCTCCTCGACCGCCTGCGGACCCACTATTAGAAGCTTTAGAGGCTCCTCCTCCGCCACCACCATAATAAGTGGCATTACCTCCATTTTCGCCATTAATAATAGCGCCCTCAACATCCTTAGCTCCAGCTCCATCACCTCCTCCGTGATTGCCACCTTTACCTCCGGATAAAAAGCCAAAATCCCATCCTCTTGTATAAGCTCCCGATCCGCCACCAGCGCCCATAGGATAAGGGTATCGGTCAGGATATTTGTTATTAAAAACATATGATCCATCTTGCCCTGGATTTCCCGGGGAAGGATCATTGCCATCCCCTTTAACTCCATATCCGCCTATTCCACCTTTGCCGGCAATAGCCTGATATATACCGAATATACTATCACCACCTATATCTCCTACAACCACCCTATATGTAACACCTGGATTTACGGGTATAGTCCCAGTCAGTACACCACCTCCGTTGCCGCCACTCCCGGCATTATATATATCGGAATATCCTCCATTAAGACCTCCGGCGACCAAGGCGAACTCAACCTCATAGACCCCATCAGGGACTTCCCAATATCCATTATCCTGAGGAGACAGTTCCTCGAATACCTCTACTATCTTCACCTTGGGTAGCATCCTTCTTCTCATCATAAAGCAAACAGGATTTTACCCCCCCCCATTTATATTTTAAAACACTAATATTAAACATATTATTCCGGTTTTATCGTCCATTTCTGAGCGTAATTATTTTTTAATACATATATTTTCTCCATAGGCGTAGCGGGAGATCCGTTGGACTGGCCTTTCACGAATCCCTCGGGGGCCTGCTCCGTGCCGGAAGGACGCTGGTTTTCGGTTGGATAAATAGCATTATACATGATTACCGAAAGACTATAGAACTGGTTCCTCTTCCCATCCTTAGCCACGGATGTCATAGTAATCTGATCCCATCCTACAACAAGGTCGTAGAAAGAGTTCACGAAATCATCTGATCTTTTTTGGCTATGAGTGGATGCATTCACGCTAAACCATGTAATAGCCCTCATCTCATAAATATAATCCGGAAGCTTATCCATTCTAAGACTATTGTTATTAGCTGCAGTGAAACCAGTAAGATGCTCCAATCCCCTTCCAGACACATTATCATCATTCCAACCCGTCCTCCTTTCTCCACTTACCCAGTCATCTAAAAAATGAAAATCAGTAATATTAGGATTTATCTTATCTACCTCGAAAAAAGGAAGGGTATTTATATCAAAATAATTCCACATATCAGAAGGACCAGGAGTTATATTCAACGAAGTTAATTTAGGAAGATCATTAAACTCCTTTATATACCTATCCAAATAACATGAAGACAATTCAAGGGTTTGAAGATTTTTCATATTCTTTACATTCCTTATCCCGCTAGATTCTATATCCTTAAGATCAAGCATATTAAACATATTTAAATAATACACCTCAGTCTTACTGGTTATAGCCTCAGGCATTACGGTCATTCTTTGCCCTACATTTGAAAGATCTATATAAATTAATTTATTAGATCTCGACAATTTATCTACCGGTATGCCGTCATTAACATACATCGTATGCGATACGACCAAAAATTCAAGACCCGGAATATCTACGATCGGGAAAGCCGTCATCTTACAAATTTGAATATTGGCATAATAAATATCACAAGTAAAATCTATCGATACAGCCCGTTGTACATCTCTCCTCCCATCAGCGTAAGCATGATTATCCACAGGTACGTATTGCGATCCATCCTCCTTCCTGAACCACCACGTAGTATTGGGATTTTTCCTGTGTTGTATTGCCAAAGAACGGAATATAATACGATAATTATCCTGCCCTTGTACCTTGGTCATAGGAAACTGTTCCTTTATTCCATCCCCCCAATCCACATTAGCCATACCTGGCTTTCTGGATCTAAACTCAACAAACGTATTAAAAGGATCACCAGCGACAGGACCGGGTACATAATTATAATCATCGGTATAATAATTTCTAAGTGCCCTGTCCCATGTAGTGAACCATACGAACTTATTTGATGAAGCCTCATATTTATATAATGTCTTAGCCATTACCTATCTTGTTAAAATATTCTACAATAACATTCCTGTCCAATCCCATAGAATCACATAAATATTCCCCTTCAGGTTGACCCCCAAACGATAATACCTTATCCGTATCATGAGCTAAAACATCTCCATCGCCTACAAAGGTACGCCCATCGTCAAATACAATAAGCTTATATGGCTTATACGACCTCGTGCCAATATCAGAAGACCGTATTGACCTTAACACCGAAGCCTCTGGCGCTATATTAAACCTCCATCCGTAATTATTCATAAGCACATAAACCATCTCCATAGGAGTCGACGGAGAGCCATTAGACTGACCCTTTATAAAACCAGAAGGTGCCTGTAATACGCCACTAGGTCTTTTATCAACAGGCATGGAAGCCGAATACATAGTTAAATACAATCCATAAAACTGATTCCTTTCGCCATCAGAAGCAGAGGAGGACATAGTGAGATAATTAAACCCCATTACCTTATCATATAATGTTGATATAAACGTATCACATCGACTTTGGGTTGACACGCAGAAATGCATATAAAAGCTATTCATAGACCTCATCTCATATATATAATCCGGGAGATTACTTACATCTATATTACTATAACTATATGAAGCGTCGAGACTCTCAATGTTTTCCAACCCCTTACCACTCATATACGGATGCCAACTTACAACGGATCCATACCATCTGTTTATATGACTGAAAATTTTTAAACTAGAATTTATCCTATCCACCTCATCCATAGCCGGGCATGTATTAGGATCAAACGATGGCATAGCCGCTCCCGGGGATATATATAATTCTCTTAGCTTGCTAAAAGACAGCCATTCCCTTGGATATACCCTAACCCTTCCACCAGCTAAATGCAATATCTCCAAATTAGGCCACATGGAAGGGAATTTCCTTATATTGGAAGCTTCGGTATCACTAAAGTTAATAGACTCGGACAAATTCAGACCTTTCAATTTAGTTAGTCTATTCCAATCCTCCGGGATGGACGTCAACGTATCCACACCAAACTCACTTAATGTTATACGCTCTATATTTACCGATCTCATTATCCTATCCTTTGGTATATCTGTTATGGTACGATTCCCAGGAATACTTATAATTATATTGATAAGGCTAGGCATATCAAGTATAGGGAAACCTACCATCATAATCCTATAGGATTCCATCTTCGTAACATCATTGGTAAAAGACATGGATATCACACGCTCCTTATCCATGCCATCATCATAAGTATGATTAGGGGCAGGGATATACTCACTCCCGTCATCCTTATAAAACCACCATGGGTGACTGTCGGGATTCTTACGATAACTTATATCCCTTCTCCTGAACATCAACCTATATTGACCATATATAGATCCACTCCTAGCCTTTACAAAAGGGAATTGCTCTTTATTCCCATCTCCCCAATCAACCTCGCACATGCCGGGAGCATTAGAATAAAATCCTATAATCTCATTATAATTATTACTATCCAATATAGGATCAGGCACATCATCAGTAGTATCATTCCTGTTAACGCCCCTAAAAGCGTATTTACCCTTAGTAAAAAAGGTTATAGACCCTTTATTTGTGTCCTTACATATCAACTTCATACCTCTCCCTCCTCTATTCTTCTAAAATACTCGACAACAGGTGAACTATCAAGCCCTAGATTACTACATATATCTATAGCCTCGTATTTATCGGCAAAACTGTACTTGGACATGCTTTCATCTAACACGTCTCCGCTAAATACTGATACATGCCCATCCTTTACGCCAAGAACGAACGGGGTGATCCTGGTCTTCCCCGCCCGCCGTGCCATCGTAAGGGCGGCCTTAGAAGCCGGGGCAGGTGCCAAGATCCACGTCTGCCCGTAGTTGTTGGTAAGCACATACACCTTCTCCATAGGTGTCGTAGGATTACCATTACTAACGCCCTTGACAAATCCATCAGGAGCCTGATAAACGCCAGACGGTCTCTTATTAGTAGGAGCTTCGGCAGTATATAAATCTAAGGTAAGTTTATAAAACTGATTCCTGTTACCGTCAGAAGCCGTCTGTGACATCGTTATATAACTCCACGACATTATCTTATCATAAAACGTGTTAACGAACGTATCAGCCCTCTCCTGCGTATTTATAAATCTACCTTCATCACGCAAATTCCATACCCTAAATTCCCTTATCTCATACAAGTAATCCGGAAGATCGTCTACCGGCACCGTACTTGAAGAACAATACATATTATGGATCTTATTTAACTTCCCTCCTACTAAATCCTGCTTCCATGAACTACCGTGAGCCATAAAATCAATGCTTTCCTTATCATCCCCTACCTTATCCACCTCATCAAATACAGGTATATTATTCCGATCGCTAATGATACTTATACCCACAGCCGGAATAGAATTAAAGGCCGGATCATAAGAAGGGATGTTACACCAATTGAAATTAAACTTGGTAAGATTCTTCCATTCAGAGAACCTTCTCCAATTAGAATCAGGATCATCCCCGAAATTAAAAACGCTATTGCATCCGAAATACCTCAGGTCTTTCATATTTAAAAAACCTTCTGGCCAATTACTCCATACACCAGAATGAGAAAAAGCTCCTATCTGTATATTACGAAGATTAACGCTCTTGCTTATCCTGTTATATGGGATATCGCCATTTTTTAAAACGGATCTAGCCATAGCCAAATAAGTTATATCAGGAAGATTAGCTACAGGGAACTCATGAAGGACAATACCATCCATATTAAATTCCCCATCAATTACGTTAGAGAACCTCATCGTAACCCCTCTACGCCTGATATCGCTATATTTATGTGGGGGGACCGGTATGTATTGTGAGCCATCCTCTTTCTTATGCCACCATACGGTATCATCCGGATTCTTCTTATACTCAATGTCAAGAGACCTGAATACAATCCTATAACTACCATCAGATATCTTAACTAAAGGATATTGATCCTTTGTCCCGTCCCCCCAATCAACGTCTACGAATCCCGGTTTAGATGTCGAGAACCTAAGACTTCTATTAAAAGCACTCGATGATATTATCGGATCGGGTATATAATCAGCGCCCTTACCATCATAACAAGGGAACCTGTCCTCATTCACTATAAACGTGACATAGGACGCTACCGTGTCGTATCCTACTAAAAAAGCCATACCATTAATTTATTGAGGTTATATCATAAGACACCCATTCCTTATACCCGTTAACCATCTCATATACCTTGTTGATGGTCCTGCATACGACAGCGAATCCAATATCCACGTTAGGGAACTTCTCGTTAAGCTCATCAATAGTAAGTTCCCTGACAATACTCTCATCCCACTTCCTCATCTCCTTTACCTCCATAAGGATCGGTTTTCCGGTTACGCCTACGCTCATCACCCATTCTCCCTCACGGTTGGAATCAGCCAGATCCGGGAAGATCGTAACACCAAAAAGATCGGAGAGGGTGAAGGTCTCACCGGTACGGGTGAAGGACGCCGCCGCCCCAGGCGTAAGGACCACCTCGTCAACGGCCAACAGGCTCGTAAGTTTCTTGGCTCCTCCTGATACCGTGGCGTTAAACACGACAGTAACATTACCGGTAGCGCTATTAACGAACTTGATCTCATCCTTATCGCTATTTATAGCTTGTAAACGTGATCCAGATACGATATTCACGATCTCATAGTTCTTGTCATAAGTGCTCTGTAGCGTCACATTACCGTATTTAGTATCGATAAGAGTAATCCACTTAGCCTTGCCTCCTACTACCTCCACAAGCTTATAGAACACGTCATTACCGTCAGCGTCAACCCATCTAGCTATAGCTCCAGGAGCGAAATTAGTCACCTCCCGATCTTGGGTATAACTAACGGTGCTTTCCGTAGGCTTATTGGCTAAAGTAACGTAAAGACATTGTTCTACGTCAGCCTCCATCTTAACTATCCCAGCTCCATCGTAATAATAATCAGGTACGTTTTTCTCTCGTATCAACAAGATGGTACCTTCCTTAAGCTTGTCGGCATTGGTAGGGTCATCCACAAAAGACTTCATCTGGATATAGGTATCGAAGATGATCGACGTACTCTTATTCTCTATCTTCTGGTTGATATTATTAACAATATTATTAATCTCATCTTTTGTATAATAAGGAGATAGATCAACCTTAGGTCCTTCCTGCTCTAAAGCCTGAGTTCCATCCCACCAATAATCAGGCACATCCTGCTCCCTGATCCAGAAGCTGTCCCCCACACGGAGCTTAGCCGTGTTCTCCGGGACCGCCAGCCACTCATTCATGGCATCGACCGTATCAAAGATATATGCCGTGTTCTTGCCCTCAGCTATACGTCTTACGACAGCCAACTCGCTCTCGACATCGCTAAGTCTTTCCTTTATATTATTGATCTCCCGCTCCAGCTTATCATAATTATCCTCCTGATCTATAGCATCGCCTATAGACATATAAACCTCATTGGTGAGCTTATTATAAGTAATACGGGCTACTTTCTGATAAGAAGTCTTATATGTACTCGCCCCCTTACTGGTATTGCAGATAAAATCATATGTGTTTTGATGTACGACAGATCCTCCGGTATTGATAAAGTTATACCTATCCTGTCTCATCGTACCGCCCTTATACCCTACAAGCTCAAAAGAACACTTACCAGTACCTTTGGATCCAAACCATGTGGAGTAGGCTATAAACCGAGTCTCTTCAGGTAATATATCATAATATTGAGCACGAAGATCCTTTACCGACATCCATACACATTCCTTGCCTGATCCGGTATTGTCTCCTCCCCATTTAAGTACGCTTCTTACATGATCGTCATTATTACCGGGACCAGCGAATCCTACGCCTAAATTATCTATGGTAGGAACATTCGAGTTAAGAGCCTCTGTCATGGTATCTAAATCCCTTCCCGAACTTTCATCCCACAAATATCTGAACGTAACGAAATCCACGTCACCGATCTTAATACCACCGGTATTGCTAGGATATGTTTTAGTCACCAGCTCATAATACCACTTTCCGCCCCTAAACGTGACTCTTATTCTCTCCACTTGTCTTGGAGATATAGATACATACGATCCTCCAACAGAGACGCTGGCGTCATCTCCGGCACGGGTAGCGTCTTCCTTTGGCTCCTCCGGGTCTACCGGAGTATAGATCGTGGCTTGCTTATCACCTGCATTGATGACAACGATATAATAGCTATCACCTTCCAGACCTTGCTCATGAGCCATCGTAACAAACCCCTGTTCGCTTTCCGGCCTCCATTCGACCACAACCATATGTTTGTCCATAGGGATACCGGATACGCTATTAACGTAGTTGGTTGATGACATGAAAACAGCATGGTCATCGTAAGCCTGATCCACACGCTGATGTTTGGTAGCCAGACTATCAAGACGTGATATCTCAATGGGGTCGATAACCTCAACCCCATTATAATCATACCACTTATATCCTATCATCGTATTCTCACGACGATACTTTCTTTTTCTTATGACCTGACCTCCGGCTAAGGCGTCAATCATAAAATAATCATTACATACTTTAACCATAGCCATTCAGATTAACAGGTTTGACATAAACAAGCCACGATAGTAGCGCCAACAGGAATGGAGGTCAGTGTCGTGCCTACCGGGTAGGTCGGGGAGGATGACTCCAGCACCATCACCGACATCCGCTCAACGACCATATTGTTATCCACCAACCTGCTTCCCTCCACATAGAACCGGCCATCGGCTACCTCATAGCACTCGCGCACCGGGACCATATGTTTTTGGCTTTTATCCGCATAATCACAGATCGTGACCTTAGCCCCCTCTGGAATAGAGTTAAGCTCATCGCCAGCATGATAATCAGGATGATCGGAATACACGACATATAATATGGACTTAATATCCTGCAACGCCGGATTGACCGTCCTGAATCCCTTTAAATGGATCTTATGGCCACCAACCTCATAGCAGTCATCTACCTCCATGATATTAAGGTCACAGCTTATTACCGTCCAACCACTAACCGTATCTTGGGTAGGGGTGGTATCGGTGGGATGATCAGGATCGGTTGACTCCACGATCTTATAATCAAACTCCCGGACATTAAGCTTATAGTCAATAGACTCCTGACGCCTTATCTTAACCGTACCATTCCCTGTATCATAGCAGGTATCTGTCGTATCCAAGAACCGATTCTCCATATCAGGCATCTCACACTCAACCCTACTCCATTTACCAACCATAGAGGAGTTAATATCGCCTACCTCATATTTATCGTCCTCTGACTGCGTAACCTCATAGAAATGATACCACTCATATCCTAGAGAGTTATATATAACGATATTATGGATTTTCACACGTTTATCGTTCTCCGTGACATAACACTGATCGTAGTAAGATACATGCCTGTCACGAAGGTTCTCAAGATCGCAAGGAGATCTCTTCCATCCAAAAGGGATCTCATCATATTCCTGATCTATTAAGATAGCGCCGTCCTCGCTCTCACGTACAATATACTTGGCTTTCCTATCACCTAGATCACCGTCATAAGAGACAACCTTATCCACTTCAATACGTTGTCCATCGAGAACATAACACTCACGATATACCTGAGTGTTCCGGTCTTCCATGTCCGTGAAATCACATGGGACCAAAGAGAAACTCTCTGGAAGGGTAGCTAAGTCGGTCCCCGGGACGAAGCCAGCGTCATCCGACTCAAGGACTTCGAAACGGGTATATCTGGCCTTTATCTTGGAGTCATAAGAAATTAACCTACGAAGCTTGACATGGCCGTTACCTCCATCATAGCATTCAATGTAAGATCTAATGTCACGTTCTTCCATATCATCGAAATCGCAGACAGCCCTTATCCAAGTATCTGGCAAGGAAATGAAGCTGGCACCCTCAGGCTGTGACGGATCGGTAGTCTCCAGGACTTTATAACTCTTATCCCTAACCCCTATATTCCCGTCCCATGACGTGAGAACCTCCAGCTTCACCTTACCGGCCGGTGTCTTATAACATTCTACAGTTACCTCAATATCACGATCCTCCATATCCGTGAAGTCACAAACGACCTCAACCCAGTCATCACTTATGCTGGTAATGAACTTACCTACCGGGTTCTCAGGATCGGTACTTTGCTTGATGCGATACCATTCCTTTCTGGTACCCATCTCATAATCAAATATCTTATATCCCTCTATCTGCACTCTCCCGGTACCGGTATCAAAACATTTAAGAACCGGTATTATCTCCCTTTGAGTCATATCAGGGAAATCACATACTATACGATTCCATGTATCAGGTATCTTATCATACTCCGTACCGATAGGATTACTATCGTCAGTCGTATTCACCACCTCATAATGGGACACCTCCGGGTTCAAGCGGGGATCTACCGACTCAACGCCCTCGATCTGGACCTTCCCCCCTTCCGTGGCATAACATTTACTTACGAATATCAACTCCCGATCGGTCATCTCGGCTATACTGCAATCTATAGCCACCCACCCATCAGGAATCTTATCAAACTCACTGCCGATAGGAATATCGATATCAGATGAGTTGATGATAAATATCTTCTCGGCCAGTATCTCTCCCTTATTATTCATATAGGTATGGATACGAGCCTCTACCTGACCACCCGGCGTGCGATAGCATTGGTTGACGATCGACACACGGGCGTCTTTGATGTTAATGAACTGATAGTCCTTTCTAGGGACATCGCTTACAAGTCTCTTTACTCCTTTATCATCGAAGTACACGTAACACCCGTCATTCCTCATCATGACCGGATACGTCTTTCCGTCTATTACAACCCCTGAGAAGTCATCTGGCGGAACGGAGAAACCCATGCTTCCGAATATAGAAGCCAGTCTCTTTAAATACTCATTAATCGCGGACATACTACAATATTTAAGTTCTTATGCCTCAAAGTTAATAAAAAAGGGGAAAGAATTGAATCTCTCCCCTTTAGGAAATATATGAACGCAAAAAAGGTCGTTCTTATTTAGGTTCGGTCACGATAGCCGGACCAAGACCAGCGGCAGCACCGATCATATTAATCATCTCCTGAACACCCTCATGAGCGCCGTAACGTACACGTAAGATCAAGTTGATAGGATCATCAGCGATAACCTTTCCGAATCCCTGAGCGTATCTATGAGGATTGAGCGTAATCTGGAAGTCAACGTACTGAGCCGTTTGCTCTACACGACTATATTCGTTCATGAACGTCCGCCCCATGAAATCCTGATGTTTCGGGAAGCCGTTGAAGTGAGCATATCCTTTCAACTCGTCATCCATCATATTGCCGCCTACGTGAGTACGCGGAGCCTTTCTGGACAATCTCTCAAAATTAAGCTGATCCCACCAAATAGGAGAACCCTCATCCAGAGAATCAGGATAACCGCCGCTAGCTCCAACGATCTCCACGCTATCCTCGATATAAGTCATTTTATCCATCAAGCACTCTGACGGAGATAACAACATTTCCTTGCCACGGAAACGGATACCGCATTTACAATTAGTACCAAGCTCTTGTGCTGATTCCAATTTCTTCCACATCCTGTTGCGGTATGATGCCGGGGCCTCGCTGGTGAAGAATCCTTCAAATACCTTGTCGCACTCATCACACAACATGTTGGTATATACCTCTGTCTGGAAGCTATGCTGGCAAGCAGCAAGAGTACCGTAGTCAGTGATCTCCAGTTCCGGGAACGCCTGCTTGATTTCCTCCAAAGCGCTTTCGCCACACTCGTTGTCCGGGATCGTGATATAATACTTCTCCTTAGATACCTTGCAAGATCCGCAGGCTGACCAAGAAGCGGTACGAACCGTAGGATTCTCACACATATCAGATGTCTTGGCGACATAATAGATAACCGTAGTAGGATTAGCGTCTACGAATGTCTTGATCTCGTTATCGGTCAATTTCTTTGACGTAGCGGCAATATAAAGACCAGTGCCCTTGATCTGGCTCATCTTACTAACCGTATCTGAAACTACGTTAGGAAGAGACTCGATAGTAGAAGACATATCAACACCATCATCCTCCAACGAAACGGAATACAGGTATCCGCCCTTAACCTCAGTATAGCTAGGCGGGCATTCCTCGCATCCTTTCATGATAGAGATCAGACGTTGAGTATAATCATCAGGCTTAGCCCCTTTCTTCATCACCTTATAACGTGACATGCTGCCGTTGATGCTCTCACGAACGATCTTCAATCCCGGATACTGGGCACGAACCTCAGCCAAGGCCAGATCATCACCAGTATCGCATACCTCCATACAATAGAAGTTCACGTCCTCCGTATCAGGCTCAGTAGCCTCGTTGGTGCATCTTGTAACAGGAGTAATATCGATATAATCAGATACCTTACCACCACCAGCGATAGGTTGATTCTTCATCCGCTCAATACACTTCAGGACGGCGGGCAACAAATCAACCTCCTCGCAAGGATCGCACTCCTCGCATTGATTTGGCGTATTATCACAATCATCCAAAAGAATGGCGTCATTGATCTCTACACGACCCTCCTCATAGCCAAGAAGCTCAAAGGCACGACCAGCGAGAACCAAGCGGATAGCGATACGGTCTCCCTTGGATACGGAGAATGCCGTGTCATCAGAAACACCATTGTATCCTAAGATAACATCATCGACATAAGCATGATCTTTCTTCGGCCAAGAAGCGTAGATCTCCGTGATCTCGTTCAAAGAGAATAACGGCGTGGAAAAATCCTTATCATAGATAGAGCGGGAAGCCGCTTGTTCATTACGACCGATACGGATCTCATAACGCTTGTCGTTACGAGGCTTACCGGTAAAATCAATCACGGCCTTACAACCGTTCTCGGAAGTATCTTTAGTATCGTAAATACCGATCTGTCCTTCCTTCAAGAAGATGGAATCAACATCCACCATCTTAGCGTGTGGGGATACGAAAAGTACCCGATCTTGCGGTCTGTGCAACATATAATTAATATTTTAGTTTAAAAATCATTTACCTAACGCAAACATAACAATAAACGAGTTTACGACAATAAAGTACGGTCATGAGTGTATATATATTAATGCGGATTACATTTTTTGTAAAGCTACTCTATTAAAACAAATCCATATTCATTTATAATATTATCAACATCATTAGATGACAATGAAAACCACTCTCCTGAAATCCTCTTGTCGGAAAACTTATCATGCAAACATCTCTCTATATCACCTTTTACACAAGCTATGATACTTAACCTTGGATTAGCGCATCTTAAATCCCTCTCTCTCTTCTTTACATTAAACGTCTTACCTATTTTAATATCCTTACTTAAACCATCGACAGCCAAATAGGTGAATATATTACAATCATGATCATCATCTACATCATTTACCAATATATCAATTATATCATCGACAGATTCGAATATACCCATTTTTATAAACTTACATATATCCTTTTGAATACAAACAATCCTTTCCGATTCTTGCTTGGTGTATAAAAACTTATCACATTCACCGGTAACAGTCTTATTTATAGCAAAAATTATTCTCTCAATATCATCGGAGCTAAAAAATGAAGACAGATACCTATACATATCACTATACTCGTTTCCTCCCCTTATATATATAATAGCGTCATTGCTTATATCTGATCTTCCAAACATTTTTATACATTCATTATATATAGATGGATGTAATTCCATGGCGACCATCATCCATATCTCTTTAGCACACATAACCAACCTATTCGATCCTCTACCGGTAGATTTATACACCCCAAGCGATTTTAATGTCTTGACAAGAGAGGTATTGTTTACGTCATTAATAAAACTTGATAAAGATATACCTCTTATATACTTGTCTTTTATAACATAATATATACGCTCAGAACTATTCCTATTGGATAAAATTCCCTCTATCCTCTTATCACTCCATCCTTCTACGATCCTCTTTCTTAAATAAGCCTCTTGCAAGTCAGTCAAAGACATAAATGATGTTTCTTCATCACATCTAATAGGTACACCGAATAAAATTTTACTACTTGAAATCATATCATAATATTTTACACAATTAAATATTATGCAAATATAGGAATAAAAAAGCAAAAACACACATACCATGAAATAAAAAAAAGACCCGCCTATTTCTAGGCAGGTCTTTCTATCAAACTAACGTTGTTTATTTAAAAGAAGCCACATTATCCTTATCCATTCTATATCTATACAATTCATTCTCGTTAAGGTTGAATTGCTTGGCGACCATATTCAGAATCTCCTCCACAAGATAATCGGGCAGCTCCGGGTCGATGTCCGTGGATTGGATACCGGCGGCGTTGATATACCCCGACAGGTCTACCCTGACAGGACGGCGGTAGTACGTCATCTTAACTTCCTCGGTACGGAAGCCTGACTCGTAGACCACGACCTTCCCGTTCCCTATGGAGTAGAATGTCTCCCGATAATCGTAAGAAGGGCGGTTATTATCATCCCCAAGAAGCTCATGGATATTCTCGTTCTTAGCCTCCCACATAACGAAATCAGTGGCCTCACACCCTTTGTATGAGAAAACGCCTTTTATGTTAGAGAACCATAGATAGTCATCAGGTAAGTTAAAGGACGTAGACTCAGGGTCATCCATCCTACCCGCATTATCCAACGACATCCAATAAACAAGAAGGTTTTGGATGGAGCGTATAGTCTCGTCATCCTTCCTATTTAGATAGTACTTAACCAACCGGTCTTGGGCCTCGTTGAACAACAGCACGAACCTCCCCGGATCAAGCTTAATCCCGCCATTGGCCAGATTCTGCTCGTTCTTCTGCAAAGACCTTAGATACGCTTCTTGGATTGTCATAATTATTCCTCCTTAACCTTACCACCTTCCTCTACGTCATCCTTCTTCTTAATATCCTTGACCTTCTTGGTCTTGGACTTATCATCGATATTAGACATAGACATGATCTCCTCATACTCATCCAATACATTAGCCTTTATGTTAATAAAGTCTTTCTTGGTAGCCAAGAACTCGGCGGATGTCCGAACGTCAGGTCCTATGATCTGGCCATTATATTGTAATCCGGATGGAGTCATATTGATACGACCATTTCGTTGAAGGACGTTTACGATACGGTAAAACTCAAGAACTTCCTTGAAATCACCTTCCAATGACCGATCCCAGATATCAAGCAGATAATCAACATTGGTCTTCTTCTCATTCATCCAGTTTGATAGAGATCCTGTATAATACTCATCCTCCGTGAAATCTGGGCGAGTTACGATACCGATGTAAAGAAGAAGATCGATGACAGCCTGACGATCGTCTCCACCTTTCTTAAGGGCGCTGATAAACTTATAGCTGATGTTCATCTTATTGATCTCACGCTGCTGGACGAAATCCTTCATATTGTCTTTCTCCACGAAACAGAACATGGAGTTCATGAAGACAGGATCGCCATCCATTTCCTGAGGAGTCAACATGCCGGAAAATACAGCCAGATATAAATAAAATAGATCTACAGTATTAGCCGTATTATAAACCTTACCCATGAAGATCTTATCTTTAGCGTCATCCCAAAATTCTAAATTGGTTTGAGATAGATCCATCTGCGACATTTCCTCGAAAGGCTTCATGATATTATCTACCCGCTGTTTGACGAGCCTGTCGATCTCATTCTTGTCAAGACCATTATAGCATCTTGATCTTGGATAAAAACCGGTGTTATAGGCCTTGGAGAAATCATCCCAAGGGCAACATACGTGAGTGGCGTTCTCCGGGAACGGAGCTTTAGCTATATTAGCGTCTTGAAAGGCCTGAGGAGCACTTCCATCGTGTTTGCCTACAACCTCATATAAGGTATCTGACATGATATTGAAACCGTTTACCTCGGCCAATACCTTCCTTGATTTTAAAATTTCTTTCATTTCCTTTTTGCGTTACTTTAAAAAAAAGAGGAGAGGAATATCCTCCCCTCTAAAAACCAAATTACATATATGAAAAAACTTAGCCGAAGTAGTTCGGTTGAAGCTCGATAATCAAGAACTTACTGTTATCCATAACCCAAGCCGCGGAAGCGGAATGACACCAGAATTGCTCTTTCATGCCCGGCAAGGATGATACGATCTCGTTACCGTTGGCTTTGTGCGCCCAACGACCGTACTCATAACCCCACCACATGCTTACACCTTCTGGCTTGATATAGAATACGTTGTTATTCATATTACCTAACTTAGCGTTAGCCGTATTAGGAATAGCGGAATATGCGTTAGTTGATCCAGCGTCAGTGATATTCTCGATAATACAAGAATAAGATGATCTAGGATACATGCCATTCACTAACTCGCTACGATCTGTCATGTCAGCGTAATCCAAAGAAGGATCATGCTCGAACTCAACATTACCGATGCCCGGGATGAAAGCTCCCTTAACCTGAACCGGGCCTAAGATCATGGCGTCATTAGTACCAGAGATAGGATTAGAAGGCAACATCCTATCGCTTCCCATACCCCAGCTTAAATTCTGCAAGGTAGTGAAGAACGATTCCCTAATCAACTTCTCTAAGTTAATCATAGCCATAGCTCCTACCTTGAACTTAATCTTACGTTCCGTAATAGGAAGATCCTGACGGCCACGGAAAATATAAGCTGCGGCAGCCATAAGCGTATCCTTAGTAATACCCATCGGGCGGCTATAGTAGATAGTGTAACCACGGCGAAGCTGACGATAGATACCTTCATTCAAATGGATAGGACCATTTTGATCCATGATAATACCACCTTCTTGCCACATCAACTGTCTTGCCTCCAACTTAACCAACTCAGCCATACAGAACACCTCCAACGTAGAGGCTACTTTGGCCGTACGCAAATCAAGTCTACCATTAACAGTCTTACCGATAATAGCCAGATCAGGAATATTACCCTCATACTCGCTTCTCATGGCATTCATACGACTAAGGGCGGTCTCCACGAACTCTGAAGTGCTGTTCTGGGCGGCCTGCATGGACTTCATACCAGCATACATAGTTGTCTCTCCTTCAACACCACGGTGGTTTCCTAAACGGAACTCACAGGTCATGGAACCGGCCTTGTCAGCTCCAGATACCTTAGAGAACTGGGTGCTATACTCACCAAGAGCATGACCGATCTTCCAATAACGGATACCAGGACGTAATTTCTCTTTAGGGAAGTATTTAGCCTTTCCGCCGATAACACGACCCCAATAACGTGTCAAATCACCTTCGGTCTTAGACGGGATCTCACCTGAGATAAGGATATTACAGCCGTTAGCGGCGTCATAGGTGATGACATCATAAGCCGTAAACTCAGAGGTATTCAAAACGATATCAAACAAGCTACCATCAATACCAGGTTTCAGGTGATGACCTGAAGTATCCTCTGCCGTAACGACAGCAAATGTCTTTGTAACAGGAAGATCATAACGGAAAGAAGCTCCAATACCGTTAACAGAGATCGTAGCGCCGTTATTAATCATACCCATATACATCGGTACAGGGTAATTAGCGATATTAGAGAACAGATTCAAAAGACCCAAATGATTCTTATCCGGATCCTCATAATACCAGCTCGCCAATGAGCCTAAGTTATGCTCTACGAGCGAAGTCTTATAGTTCTTGGCGTCGGTGAAGGCAATAACGTTATCACCATTCACGGTAGCCGGAAAACTTTTTGTTAAAAAAGGATTCATAATTATCTATCTTTTAATGTTATACACTCTTTGATCCACTCAGATCAAGGAAGTTAGCTTCTATAGTATCGTTATCGATATTATTTTTATTCTGCTTTCCTCCCTTATTGCCAGAAAGAAGAGTGATGGTCTTCTTATTAACCTCCATCTTAGCCTTGTTGGTTTTCTGTTTAAGGAACTCGTCCTTATTCATCAAGAACAAGGCCAGATCAGCGGCCATGTCCGGATTCTTGATAGCCTCCGAATAAGCTTTATCTATAGCCGTATGACCTTGATTGTCTATCGGCTTGGTAACGAAATCGACAGCCTTACCTATCATCGTGTCAGTCAACTGGAATCCTGAGCTTATAGACGTCTTAAGACCTTTCTTATAGATCTTCATCTGCTCAATCAACTCCTGTTTCCTTTTCTCGGATTTTTTCTTCTCCTCCTCGATAAGGTTATCCATCTCCTTTTTCAGGATATCATGGAACTTATTGGCCTTGGACTCAATAAACTCATCGCCCTTGCCGATCATCATCTCCATATTATCCTTTATCTCGTCTTCCGGCATACCCAACATCTTATAATAATGCTGGATAACCGCAAGCTGATCATTTTTATTACTCATATCAAGGCTATCCAACGGAGCCTGAATACTCTGATATTGGCTTAATAGTTGGCCAACGTTACCACCGGCCTTATCCACCTCTATCATCTTCTTCATGAAATCAGACATCGAGCCGGTATCAACCTTGTCTTTCAACAACTCATCAGCCTTGTCCTTGATCAATCCCTCCACTATATCGAGTAAATCATCCTCTTTCGTGATAGTAGAAAGATCGACCGGTTTATCATCTACCATAATATCAAGGTTGTCAATACTATCGATAATACCTCTAGCGGCCATCTTCTCCAAGAAAGATTTCCCGTTAAACACTGATACCACGTTATTATCATCAGTACCGCCTTCGCCAAAGGAATCTGGGTCTGGGTTGGTAGCGTCGCCGCCCTTATCCCCGCCACCGTCAGCCGCTCCGCCGTCGGCAGGCTCTTCCTTGGAATCACCTATAGGATTACCATCCTTATCATATTTACCCTCGATATTATTCTTATCGCCATCACCGTCACCACGGTAAAAAAGTTCCTCGACACTCATGGTCTTAAAACCCTTAGCGAAATCACCCATGTCATTCATACAATTTCCTTTTTTGCTTTTTACAAAAGTATTATTAATCCAATTACCAATTAAATCAAACCCATTATAGTATATGACAGAATTTTACGCCAAAATGATTACATATCTTGTAAAAATATTTACAAAAATTGTAATCAATTCTTGTTTATTATAGACGTAAACCTATCTGTATCAGATCTTTTATTCCTAGAATCTATCTCCTTTTCTTTTAATTCCAACTTCCTTTTCTCTATCTCCTCACGAGATCTTCGCTCAGCCTCGGCGTTAGCCTGTCTGGTTCTCATATCCTCTTCCTTGATATCAAGATCCCTTTCCTTTAAAGCCCTATCAGCCATAGCCTCGACATAATCCATGCCTTCAGAGTTGTTCTCGGTCCTAGCCGCTTGACCAGCGGCCATTATGCTCTTACCCCTTAAGTCGAAGTTGCCCTTGATATAAGCCAGCTCCTTATCCTTCTCATGCTCATCGTTACGAGCCTGTTGATCAGCCTCTGTCTTCTGCTGTATAAGCCGCTGCTCGTTCTGGTACTGTTCTTGCCTAACCCGATCGGCGTAAGATCTAGCATCCCTTCCGATCTGATTCATCTCAGCCGTTGAGTTGGCGCTCATCATCCTAGTGATATCAAGCAAGTCATTACCTAACGTATTTGTCTGCAATATATATTGTTTCAAATTCTCCAATTCCAGACGTTTCTTGGAGTTAGAGACAGCCATAACATTAAGATGACGTAACGATAGGCTATTATCCGTAAGACTGATGTAAGCCAAGGAAAGATCGCTGTTCCTGTACATCACGGTCCAATCATATCCCTCCTTCTGGCATACCTGAGCTACGGCAAGATGGATATCCAACGTCCGCTTCTTAAAATCATCGAAGTCATTAAAATAAGTCTGGGTCTGTAGCATAGTAGCGTTAACTCCCTGTTTTACGCCCGTAGAACTCTCGTATCTGGTTGACTGACCCATTGCCTGTTCGGATATACCTATCATCCTATAAGCCATCATATAGGCGTAAGACGCCATTTCCATACGGGATCTTATCTGATCCGTATTAGTAAGATCATATACACCGAACTGATTATATATGCTGCTCATCTGCGGATTCTGGTAAGGATTGTTTGTGTCATTACCACCTACACCCATAAATGAGACGGACTTAACAATCTGCATAAAAGTAGCCAAAGCTCCCTTCTTGTCCATCATATCCTTATATTCCGTAGGCAGGAATCCTAAGTCGCCTAAGAAGAACTTACCGATCTCCTTCTCGGCGTTATTGTATAGCTGGTTCATAGCAAGGTTATACATCATCTGGAACGGCTGTATGCGATCGGCAAGGCTTGATCCTATGAATCCAGACACCGGAATGACATAATCATATAGACTGCTGTCACCATGTATCTGATGAGGTATTGGATCTCCCCCTATATATATAGGTTTATCCATTAAATTACCTCCGGTGATCTTAACGCCAAACCTAACCTCAGGGACATACTCCAAGATATAGGTGTTCACCTCAGGATCGCCAACGGCTTCTGCCATCACCCTCTTCACCTTCTTTATCCCGTTCTTCTCCAAAAACTCAGGTAATAGCTCGTCGGTAACAAGCTCCTGATCCACCATTCCGGTCTCCGTCATGTAAGTTATTAAGAATATCGGTTTCATGGATACCCAATATCCCTCCATGACCCTAAAAAGGCGAGAGTCTATCTCATATCTCTTGCCATCGGCCATTCCGGAGTTGAAATATCCAAAGGGATGGAAGCGGGGCAAGAAGCGGGGCTGGGTGTGCTCCTCCCCGTCCGGTCCGAAGGTATGGTATTCTCCCATAGGAACACCATAGTAATCCTCAGCCGCAACGATAGATTCATAATCATGATACCCTTTCCATGGAATAACCTCATTCTCATACATACCGGTAATAGAAGGCTTCTTTTTCTTCTGATCATACCTAGTACCGTCATTGGATACCCATCCCTCGTAATCATCATCACCGCCCATAATCCGGCGTTTATCCTTGGCCGTCATCTTATGGCCGTATTTTGATATCAACTCAACACCCTCGTAATAATGAATACGGCCCACATAACTTCCATATTGCGGATATTTTACATCAGGATGGAAAACCTCCATCGGACTCCACACCTCCGGACGGTAGTAGTCAAATCCAACGAAATGATTGCGGAACATCTTACCGCTAAGGAGCCGGTCACGGAAATTCTCACGATCAAGCTCATCCATATAAAACCGGCTACGGTCAGCCTCGATCGTATGATCCCCCCATACCGCCGCCTGCGTCTTCCATCTGGTACTCATGAACCTCTGGATATCATCTGGTGTCATAGACACCTTGGCTTGTTGAATTTGCTCTGCGTAAGCCTGACGTTCCTCCTCGGAATTAAACTCATTGTATGTAGGATCAAGCCCGGCTTCTACAAGACGCTGATTGACGATAATATCCCACTGTTCTTGTATATGGCGATGAAGTAAGTTTGACATCGTATCCTCATACTCACTTATAGCCATATCCCCTACCTCATTAACCGTATACTTATCCTGTAGGTTTGTCAACCATCCCTCAAAAGCGTTTACGATACCACCTATGATATCATAATGCTTCAAGAAAGAGGGTATCCTTATATCACTCCTTAACTTCTGTACGTTCCTTAACTGTGGGATAACATCCGCCATCTCCATAAAAGATAACTTACCATCCGCCATCAGATAATAGTCACGGTACATTTGGTTACGATCATATTGTTTCAACCCTATCGTCTCAAGAGCATCCATACAATCCTCCTTCCATTTCCTGTTCTTTTTCTTCGTGGAAATAGCCTGAGGAGGTAATCCTAATAACGCTCCTTTTGCTGGAAACGAATGATCTCTATTAAACACTTCCATGATTATTCAATTTTATTTACAACAAAGATAGGCGTTTAATTGACATTCATTTACCTAAAAGCTCCTATAGATACCGATCCAAAGGCAGAGGCATATACCTCATGGTGTTTATAAGCGTCTTCCTTGCGGGCATTATTCATCTCCTCGATCTTCGATTTAGGCATGTAATTGTTATCGTCAAAATATCTGGCGAGAACCAACGCATGCCCGAACGCTATTATCCTATCGACGTTCAATCCGGGCTTATACTGTATTATCTCATCCAATAGGGCTATATCATCGATCAGCTCAATACCCTTGACAGTTATATCAAGACCAGTCTGATCATCATAACCGACAACGAAATCCTGCCAGCAATAATCCACCACGCAGGAGAAGAGCAGGTTCTGGTTGCCGGGGGTCGGGTATAGCCCCAGCTTGCTGTTCTGCCGGGAGCCGGCCTTCACATACTTATTGGCTATTGCCTCACCAGCGAATAAGAAAAAAGAAGCAGGCATACCACTCTTCCGGTTAAGGTACTGTTCATACATCTGGTCAGCGTTCTCCATAAGACATATAGCACCATATCCTTTCTGAAGTACCTCGCACGTACGACAAAACTGATCTATGGATGATGGACGAGCGGCATATGACACAACTATTCTATAGGCATATGGATCACGAATACCTACACGTCTCTTGAATATATAAAACGTACCTAGTGAAGCTGTATCTGATTTGGCCTGTTTATACCCGTCAAGACCAGCTACATAAACATAATCATCAAACCTATTAGATTGAGGCATCTCGAATATCTGGACAGGAGCATCAATAACACCTCCACTAAACGGAAAACCAGCTAGCTGTTTATTAGATTTCGTAGTACCAAGCTTATTGCCCGATTCAAGAAAAACATCACACAGCATGCCACTATATTGACCCGACTCAAGGAGATCATTCTTATGCTTGATAGCGTACTCTACCGGGAATAGGTTCTGGGACGAGCTTAAAAAACAGTCATCAATCGTAAAAGGATAGAACATGGTATGAGAGGTATAAGCTACCCTATCTTTCGTAGATAGCTTCTTCCGTTCCTCGTTAAGCTTATTGGTACTGGCTTCAAAATCCGTGACATCAATCTTAATCTTATTAAGCTTCTTGTCGTCAGGCTTATCCAAATAATGACCTAACCCTATCGTTCTCTTGACACCGGAGTTAGCCATCTGACCGGGGACAAACATCGCCCATTTCCGTTCTTTCCATGTTTTCCCTTTCATGGCTCTCCGATTTAAAATATCCCAATCCATGACCAGAAGATTGTATGTATCAGGATCAGAGAACATCTCCTGAGCGTCCTTGGATAATTCCACCTCACCACCGGTACCAGCCAAGATCGGACTGAGACGCCAGCCGTAAGGAGTGTCGTATGACGGCATGGCGGCAGTGTACGGCTTTTTGATAGGTCCCTTACCTACCTCGTCGAAAATAGCCGTGGCGGGGGTCAGACCGGCAGTCTTCTGTGTGGATGTCTTCCTACCCATGTTGATGTTGGCTATGGATATTATGGCATGAACATCACGAACCCCGTTGGACATACGCTTGCCTAAGGTGACACCAGAACTCCAATCGGTCTTGGTCCTGTTAATCCTGAAAAAAGGATGCACATGATCAAGACCATACTCACAATACTCACCTATATTAGATAAATCGCTATCGCTGAAACCTACCACGGAATGACTAAGCCCGATCGTCATGGTAGCGTTCATCTGGAGAAGTGATGACATGATGGTCGTATTATGGGATACGACAAAATTGGTAGTAAGAAACTGATGAGATTTATTATCTACCTCAATACAAGTAGCCTTATACTTCCCGTAATAATCTATATCGGATATCATAAGTCTGTTATGGGTCTTGGATATATACATATCATCACCATCCATGACGCAATAATATCCCATAGACCAGAATATTCTTCTTACGAAGGATATAATATACTCACTTTTGTAAACAACCTTAAAACGATCATCGCCGGTGCTTATACCGCAAGCGATCTTCATGAACGAGCTTATAAATAACTCTTTCTGTTTTTTGGATGAATAAATGACATCATCCATCTCCTTCTTGCTTAGCTCAAAGATCCTGTCGGTAGATCCACAAAGGAAAGAGGCGGTCAGAGACCCAAGGAGCTGGGGCGACATCAGCCACCGCCGCTCGGGGAAATCCACGGCCTCCCCTATGTCTATAGTCATCTTCTGGAAGTCAGAGTGGATGATACCCATAGTGCTCATGACTTTATAATCACCATGATATTTAACCTTCCACTGATGTTGACCGCAACATACTATACTGCGCCCGTCCTCAAACGTCACCTTATACATATCAACGAACCCTTGAGGGTATACGCCTACTATAGCCGTAAGCTTACCATCATCGCCATATATGATATCCCCGATATCAGCGAACCCTATCTTCTTAGGCCCATAAGGAGTATATATCAGCTCCGAGTCCAGAAGGGCCTTCCCAAAACGACGGGTACCGAACATCCCTAACCCTTTCTTCCCCTGACGGGCACGTTGGTACATCTCGGCGAAAAACCATTCATTGTCACGCAAACGACTGATCGCTGGCACACGTTCCCCGTTTGGAAGATCCTGGAATACGGGAAAGAAATTAACATGCCAATAAAGCCATGGAGGGATGAACGTACCATTGATAGTCACCCCGTACTTGACCTTATAAGCCTCCTCCGTGAAGAACTGCTTAACATCGTCATCCTGATCCTCCCAACCGAACAGATCGTTCCATACAGGGGGATTTTTCATGTTTACATAAAATTCTGGACTCGTGCTTAAACTCATGATCGCATATTTTTTAATACGGACTCTATACCTCCAGACACTTGTCCCTTACGTTCCTTCTTCTGGACATTGCTGACACTCCTGTATACATCCATGATCCCGCTCTTCTCCATATAAGAATCATTCCATGTATTTATCTTATCGATTAATTTTGATATGAAGTCAAATGCCCTAGCCATATCCTCCGGCTTCTCCTTATCCCATGGATGCTTGGCGATATACGTCTTGGCGTCATCCACGGCCTTGGATATGACCTCAAGATTATCATTCACCCGATCGACATCCTTACTCGTCGGCTTTCGTCTTCCCTGTGGCATTGGCTTTCATATCCTTAAACTCGTTATACTGTTTCATAAGAAGCTCATAAGACTGAACAACCCCGATCTTACTTACTTCCGCCACGCTCATGTCATGGAACATATCCTCAAGCTCCTTGTCGGCATATCTCAGACGTTCCTTGTCATCATAAAACACGAATCCAGATGTCCTGTCTTCTATAATACCCTTGGCGGTGGACGCATATGTCGTGTCTAAATCCAGATCCATACCGAAGCTGGTAGCCAACTGGATTATGAACATCAACCTAGAATTGACTTTTACAGCCTCTATATTCAACATCTGTATCTTATGGGTCATCTCATGAAGAACGACAAAATCCTCCTCTTTTATCAACGAAGATGATTTAAGGGCTATCTTCTTAGTCCTATCCTCAATATCGCTATACAGACGCTTGCTCTCACGTTTTATGGCTATCCAATGCCTTATATGGGTATCCGCCTCTTCTTTAAGATAATCCCTGATCTCTTTTTTGATATCCTTATCCTCTTCCATTATAATCACACGTTATAATCATTATTATTTAATTCAATCTCATCACTGATGCTTTGGTCTATAGACCTCAATAAATCTCTGGTACTAACATCCCGCAAGAAGCGGACATTACCACCATTAGCCCTAGCTATCCTCCTTAAAGCGGAGTAAAGTATATCACCCAACGAATATTCAGGCAACTCACGGCATCCGACTTCCATGACAATAAGGGCATGGATACGGTCATCTATCTTGCTTCTTACGAGATTTCTCACGGCATTATTTATAAGCTTCCCCTATAATACGTAGCGGGAAATGTTTGAAATTACGTTCAGGATCGTCCTTAGTATAACCCATAAGAGATAGATGTTTCTCAAAATGACCTTCCGTATATTTTGAGGTATCTAACGTCATCCTAAATATAATTCTATTCTCATTGTCAGGATGTTTGTTATATGAAACGTCTCCCATACATCCACATCCAAGATGATGCTCCTTGACATGGAAACCATCTTTATGGGTGATAAATAACACGATTTCTATCTTATCACCTATTTTCTGATCAAAAATATTTAGATAAAACTCGCTCTCATCATCCGTCAGTCCTATATCAAAGGAATCGTTAGGGCACTCGATATTAAAATCGTTATGATCGGCCGTTATCACCTCCATAGCATTCCATTTGGCTTTCTCACCCTCCACGAACTTCAACGGGCATACCTCGGTCTTCATCCAAGCCTTTTCCTTGATAAAGCAACCACACAGCGAGCATGCCTGTCTTCCCATCAATCTTTGCAGCAATACCTTAGCTGGTAACTTAAAGAAAGCTATATTAGAAGAGTTCTTAGGACATTTCTTGCATAAATAAAGACGATTCTTGTACCACTCCGGATAATCCTTCTCATCCTTAGGAATCCTGCCCAATAAACTGTCTTCCCAAGCTTGGGCTATTACTTGGGCCTTACCGATTGTTTGCATATTATTTCTTAAATTGTTTATGTTGAAAATCCTGTAATTGTTCCCATGTCATTCCATACCGACATTGATACATGGCCTCATGGTTATCACGTATAAGGGGATCTCCGTTCTTCAATCCCTCCATACCCTCTATCACCTTTATCTTCTTATCCAGACAATCAAGCTCAATAGGCATCCTTTCGTCTGGATAACGATTACCCTCCTTGACATATATACGACGTATCTTATCACGTCTTACACGCATCTCACGGAGGTTGCATATAACATATCCGATAAACGGTATCCTGATAGATATATTATCGGTATATCTGGCGAGATGATGGATATAAGATACGGATGCTTTCATGCACCATTCGACCTGCTGCTTGGTAAACTTCCCTCCAGATCTTCTCACCACCTCATCGACAATATCCCTGTCGAACGAAATAAGACTCCTATCCATCGATATTCAATTTGTTTCTCTTGAATACGAATCCCATTACACGGGTGTCATCACCCTCTCCGTCAAGAACAAAATAATTACGTAGGCTTCTCATCTCAATAGACAGCTCACGGGTACGGAAGTTCCCGTTCTTCTTGTCCACCAGAAAACCCCCACGTTTAAGCTCGTTGTTCAGGACAGCGACGTAAGATTCCTTCTGTCCATAACAATCCATATACTTGGCCCTGGTATCATCCGAGTATCCGTAGTTGATGTAGAAAGAAAGTATGTTTATCGTCCTTTCAGTAATCAAGCTCCTACCCCTAGAATCCAGATAGCCGTTGTATATCCTTAAGAACTGCTGGATCATATCCAGTCTAGTGTCGTAAGGTAATGCGAATACGAAAGCTTTTCTCTGTTCCGGCATATGAAATTAGTTTTCAGCAAAACTACTTAAAAAAAATATCGTTGTCAAGAAATTTTGCTATAATCGACATAATATATGCTGACTAGCATGTATTTACGAGAATCCAAAGGAGAAAAGCTAGTGGGGTAGGACGAACGAAGCCATGCATGTCTACGTCTGGCTACAATAGCGAGGACAGTGAAGTTAACGTACGCTACGCACGTGGACGGCGGGGGACAGCCTTATCCTGCCTCACGGGATGCGACCACTCCTTTTTTCTTTTTGGCTTATTGGCCTCCTATCCTTCCGTCATCGTCCAAGGCATCCAAAGGGAAAAGGTTGGTGATGGACACGCAGGGGGACATAAGGTAAGGCTACCGCCGTCATCACGGATCGTGCCGTCGGGACTACGCAATTGACATGGACGGCGTGAGACGATACGATCCGTACCTTGAGGAATGTAGCCCAACCTTTTTCCCTTTGGCGTTTTCACCTTCTCCCTACTTACCTTACAGGATATGGCTCCAGGTATCCAAATAAAGAATGACCGGCTCTCGCTACATGGACGGCGGTAGAGCTATGTTCGCCTGCCGGAGCGTGAGCGAACGCATACGACCTTACCTTTTCCCTTTGGATTCCTTCCTCCCAAGCTATGGGATATAAAGCCAAGGGGAAATGGGAGGCCTTGGGGCATGGAGCCTGCCGTAGAGGATACGGGCGGCCGGAGCGTGAGCGACCGCACAAGACCTCGCTTTTTTTCTTTGGCTTTTGCTCCACCCGATCCCCCTACCGGGGTTCCGGCTTCCGGTATAGGATACGACTTCTACCATGTTTAGCCTGCGGTATCCTGCCTGACGGCACCATACCTTGGCGGTAAAAAGCAATGTTTTATTAAATAGAGACTTTAAATAGAGTACACAGGAACTCGACGTCAGGAGAGGTTCTGTGTACGGATAGAGATATTAGTAAGTAGAATATATTTATAGAATTAATTATATTTAATAAATATACCTATTAACGCGCGCGTAACAAGTAGGTTGAGAAAAAACCATCGTTCACGCGCACAGCGTTTTACGGACATCACCTACCCTCCTTAAACAATAAATGGGCGACCTTCACAGGCTACCCATCCATCCGAATGACTTGTTTCGTATTGATGAAACTCGTATATTCGCAGCAAAAAAAAAAAAAATTATGGGAACAAAGATATCACTTTTACAGAAAATGAAATCAAATTTCGATAAAATTCTTACCGAAGCATATATTCCAAAAGATATACAAGCAAAAAAAGATGAGCTTGGATGCCTAAGGCTTCCGGCAGGATCACTTGTCTGTCCAGTAGATTACAAACCTGTAACTAATAAGGGCGGGAAGAAGGTTACGGCTGTAAAATACTCAAACAAGAAAGATAATATAAGAGGTTCCGGCATGGTTATAGAAAAGAAGTGTAAGCAGGTAACGGCTTATCTTTCTATCATAAATGTCCAGAAGCATGTATTTTTAAGAAATAGGATGAGAGAAGGCTATCGTGATCGTATAGAGGTCAATACCGATGATTTTATAGATATCCTATCCGATGGCATAGCTTATTTCTGCTACAGACATGTTATAGAGGATTGCCATGAGGATATAGACTATCAGCTAAAGACGCTTAAGGCTTACGCCGAGGGCGAGATAAGAATAGCTTTATCTGATATCATGATCTACTCGTATAAGGCTAAGAAGAATGAGGATACGAAAGACATATTCGTAGGCAAGAAAACATCCGTATACAAATGTCTGAATAAGAATTTAAGCTCAGACGAAAGACGGAATATGGCTAACAAAAGCCGGAAACTTGATCGGGTAAGAATCCTTTCCAAGATAATATTCAGAGCCAGAACCAGAAACGTACATCATATATACAAAGTAACTAAAAGAAAGACAGTTAAGTTCAATGTAGCATACCTTCTTAATGAGTTGAATAAGAAGCTCATAGGCATAGGTATGCGTGAAATATCTCAATCCACTATATACAGATACATAAGCATGTTCTTAGACATGTGTAAGAAGAGTATATCCGATTTGTATGACGAGGTAAAAAAAAACAATGGAGTGGTGAATACCAAAGACAGAAAGAACGTAACTATCGGATGCTTAAGACTATTATACAAGGGGAAATATATGCATATCCTTATATCGACAGAATACATAAGAGATGTATTTTTAGGAGAAAAATCTTCTGAGATGAGTAAAGCTGGATGATTTGAGTATCAGATATAAAATTTAATATTTACATATTATTCACATTTATTTTTAATAGTTAATTATAACTATTCGTATCTTTGTACCATAAACTTAAAAGATATGGTAAAAGAGGATTTTAGAAATGAAAACGACCTCCTTCGTCATATTATGACGGTGGATAAAAACGTAGAGCAGGGTCGTGCCTTGAAGAAGATTTTAACCACTAGGGAGAATCTGTTCATTACCGGTAGGGCTGGTAGTGGTAAAAGTACGTTCATGAGACGTATCGTAAAGTTCTTGGGTAAGTGCGTTATCGTAGCCCCGACTGGAGTAGCGGCGTTGAATGCCGGTGGACAGACCATCCATTCGTTCTTCTCTATAAAGAACGATCCTTACATTCCTTCTATCGAGAGAGGTATGTTGTCGAATAAGGTGGATGTAAGTCCGTTTATGAAGAAGAAGATCAGAAACCTTGATACTATCGTTATCGACGAGATCAGTATGGTAAGGCCTGATTTACTTGATGAGGTGGCTGACATACTTAGACAATGCAGGCGTAGCAAGGAGCCTTTTGGTGGCGTTAGGTTGATTATGTTTGGAGATCTATCACAACTACCGCCTGTGGTGACGGCGGATGATTTTATCGACAAATATTATGAGAGCCGGTTCTTTTTCTCATCAAAGGCATTAAGAGCGTCAGGATTCTCGGTCATTACCTTCGAGAACGTATTCCGTCAAAAAGATCCTCAGCTTCTTTCCGTGCTTGAGGATATAAGATGTGGGGTTATTACCGATGAGTCAAGACAGATATTGGATAGTAGGGTCAAGTGTCCTGATAATATGGATAATACTATAATTATATGCTCAACTAACAAAGAAGCTTATGAGATAAATAAGACTAATCTTGATAAGATCAATAATAAGGTATTTAAGTTCGATGCCACTGTATTCGGGGAGAAGCCTGTAGCGCCCTGCGAGGATGAGCTTATAGTAAAGGTAGGAGCTAAGGTCATAATAACCAGAAACGGCAACGGGTATGTCAATGGCTCGATGGGTATCATAACCAGCATAGATACTGTTGATGAGACGATATATGTTCATCTAGATAACGATACTGAGGTGGAGATAACCAAAGAGAAGTGGGAGAAGATGAAGTACAAGCAGGTAGATGATTCCCTTGAAGGCATTTCTTGCGGCTATATAATACAATATCCATTGAGGTTAGGATACGCCATAACTGTCCACAAATCCCAGGGAATGACTTTAGATAATATATTTGTAGACATCAGCAGAGCCTTCGAGATAGGACAGATATATACCGCTCTTTCAAGATGTAGGTCTATAGACGGTCTTTATCTAAAATCAGTTCCTAAGGAAGATATGGTACTGCTAAGCGATAAGATATCTGACTTCATAGATAAGGTGGATGAGAATGAGGGTGTTTTGAATCCGGAAAAGATATCTGATATCGGGAAGGATATGATCAAGAAACAACAGGATTTGTTTAATTTCGATGAATACGGGTTATAATGGCTAAGAAAGAACTTTTTTCAGACGTAGATGAATTAGTGTCATCTTTAAATAAAGAGCTTGGAGAAGGCTCGATAATGAACTTCGGTGACGATAAGCCTATAATATCCATACCAAGGGAAAGCACCGGATCGCTGGTGGTGGATAAGGCCCTAGGCGGCGGATGGGCGGTAGGCCGGATCCATGAGCTGGTCGGGATGGAATCTTGTGGCAAGACCATGATGTGTACGTTAAGTATGATTGAGTTCCAGAAAAAGCATCCCGATAAGTTGGTAGCTATAATAGACGTGGAGAACGCTTTCGATATTGAGTACGCTAGGAAAATGGGGTTGGATATAAACCGGTTTTTGATCTCCCAACCAAGCTACGGGGAGCTGGCTATTGACATCACGGCTAAGTTAGTCGAGTCCGGGAAGGTCGGATTTATTGTCGTAGATTCTGTAGCCAATCTGGTACCGAAGAAGGAGATAGAGGGCGATATGGAAGACAGCAACATGGGATTGCAGGCTCGTTTGATGTCCAAAGCCATGAGGGTTCTTACAGGAATCGTAAACAAAAGCGACTGTGTTCTGGTATTCATCAATCAGTATCGGGAGAAGATCGGTGTTATATACGGCGATCCTAAGGTAACGACCGGAGGTAACGCTCTTAAGTTCTATGCCTCTATCCGTATGGAAATGGCGAGAAAGAAGGTTATATTAGGAGAGGACGGATCTTCAATAGGTCATGAGGTTAGGATAAAGGTTCTGAAGAACAAGACAGCCGTTCCGTTCCAAATAGCAGAGACAGCCTTGTATTATGGCGTGGGGTTTGATAAGGAGCTTGAGCTTTTGAAGTTATGCGAGGAAACCGGTATCTTTACCCGTAAAGGATCATGGTACTGGTACGGGGATGTTCGTGTAGGGAACGGAGTCGACAATACGTTAAGTATCATGAGAGATAATTATGAATTGTGTCAAGAATTAAGAACTAAATTGAATATCTGATTATGGCAATAGGAGTAAAATTTGTGGATGTAATTCCATCCAGCGTAGAGAACGCTGTGGAGGTTAAGAAAGGGGATGTGAAGAACTATCTGTTCGTAGGTATTCCTATGAGCGAGTTTATTGGAAAGAGATATGAGTATGAGGGATTCATATACATGTGCCTACAGGGTGTTACCGGAGGGGTGGAGCTTGGGGGTGATATAGCCATAGCCGTGTTGAGGCCAGTTCGGCCAGCGACAGGACAGGCCTCTTACCATTTGGTGTCGTATACGCCTCTCACATATACGAGATCTGATGTAGCGATATTACTTAGAAATGGCGATTTTAAGGTTGTTAAACGTGACGATTGTAATCTTATATAAGATGGGTACGTATATATCAATAAAATCAACGGTAAACGCATTCAGGTACGGTATTGATCCTGTACCTGAATGGTTCGATAAGATATCTAACAAGACTGATGAGGTTGATGTTATGGTTGACGGTAATAAGGTAAAGGCTTTAGATATAAGGCTAGAAAATGGCATTCTACGGGCTTTTTACGGTTATTACATAGGTCTGTATCCAGATAACTCTATACAGGTGTTTAGACCGGAAGATTTTCACTCATTATATACCTTGAAAATATGAATATAGCGATAGGGATAGATCCAGGTATAGATACCGGAGGATTGGCGATGATCCCGGAGAACGGAGAGATTAAGGTAATCATGACACCAAGGATATCAGCTAAAGGGGATATAGATCTTAGGGCTATATCTAGCTTCTTCCTTGACGCAGCGGATAAAATCCAAGAAGAAGGTGGGGGGGCGCTGGCGATCGCCGTCGAGGACGTCCACAGCATCCACAACAGCTCAGCCGCCAGTAACTTCACCTTCGGCGGACGGCGCCGGGAACCAAACGCGCTATTCGCTATGATGGTGGAGATGATGGAACGATACGGCTCGCATCCGGACGTCAGGTTCATGTTCGAGGAGGTACAGCCAAAAACCTGGCAGAAGGAGCTTCATACGACAGCCGATCGGGTGTATACGGCGGCTAAGCTGGATACGAAAGCTACCTCCATCCGATGCGCCATGCGCCTTTTCCCTTTGGTGTCTTTCGTAAAACCATGGTCAGGTAAAGGAGTTCAACCTACCAAAATACAAGATGGAATGTGCGATGCTACGCTTATAGCCGAGTATATTAGACGTAAGTTTAAGTTATTTTAATACTATTAAGCGTTTGTTGTATTTGAATTAATATAATTATGATTACATTTGCAATGTAATATAAAGGTTGTTCATTATGTTATTTAAGTGCTTGTCGAAATCATTGAATGAGAAGTTAAGTAAATTAGAATTGGTTGTTAAAAATGCCGGATCTAATTCACTCTATAAGAATATTAAGATAGATATCATCAATAGTCTAGCTTATATTACTTCCGTAAACGCCAAGGTATGTGTTATAGAGAAGCTGGAAGTGGAGTCTGATTCTAACTTCTCTTTCTTGGTAGAGGCAAGCTCTTTCATAAGGTTTGTAAAAAAACAGAAGAATGGTGAGATTAAGATCGTGCTTTCCGATAAGAAGGACAGTATTACTATATACTACGCCTCTGGTGAGTATAGCTGTCCGGCCTTTGACGTAAATACTTTCCCTATGGTATATAATATCCCTGATGGAGGTATTAATGTTAAGATGAATGATTATGTATCGGTCCTTAACAAGGCCAGTAATTATACGGAGATCAACGAGCTTTATCCTTGCATAGAGAATGTGGTCATTGATATTGATGATATTAATATTAATATAGTAAGTACTGACAGGAATACTATTTACAGGTATTTTATCCCTAATCAGGATAAGGTAGAGAAGGTATTTATCCCGGTATCAAACGCCTCCTCTTTATTACTTGATAAACATATAAATAAGTCATTAGATACGTTGTCTATCAAAGTAGATGATACTAGGACTTACTTCTCTACCCCTGATATGGATATGTATGAGATTCACTTTGACGGTAATTATCCTAACTGGAGGTTCGTGGACGAGCATTTTGTCAAAACAAGTACCTATGTCTTTGATAAGGATCTACTCGTCCAAGCCCTCCAAAACAATCTTAAGGTAAATGAGTTCGATCATTGCAAGTTGATATTTACCGATAAAGGATGCGGTATTATGTCAGAGAACCCTATGTCTGGAAGATCTTGTAAGGAAAGGCTTACGGCTTTATCGCATAACGGTAATGATATTATATGCGATGTGCTATGTGGTAGGTATCTTGGTATAGTTAAAAGCATATCATATAATAGGATAGTTATCGAGCATGACCATAAATCTCATTTTAATAAGATTTATGGGGAAAATAATAAGAATGAGTATTTCTTATCATCATCAATTATTGTTTAATTTTTAAATATATATAATATGGGAGTTCGTGAAAATTCGCTAGGATCTAATAATCACTACTTTAAGATAAGTGGTGGTGGAGTTCTTTATCAATCATCCAAGGAGCCTAAAGAAGGTTATGAGGAACATGTGAATGATAAGACCGGGGCTGTATCTTATTGGAAAGTATTTTGGAATGGTATAGAGGGATATTTATCAGATATTGAGATAAGGGAGGTTGACTATAACGGGGCAAAAACTAAATACGTAGCTATAAAAATAAGCGATGACGAAGGAAACTATATTATAAATGTTCCTTTGATGACTCAAAAAGGAGGTATTAATAATTATGTTAAGTCATTGGTGAGATACTTGCCTAATATTGATTTAAAGCGTAAGGTGGTAATCAATCCAGCTCACGCTAGGAAAGGAGATCAATATGCCCAGGGTAATTTTTTTATCTCATATGCTAGGGAAACTCCTGATGGAAGGGATGAACTTATACAGCAATATTATAAGAATGGTCAGAATGGATGGCCTGACAGAGTTGAGAGTACTGATATAATGGGGAATAAGAAGTTTGATTATACGACCCAAGACGCTTTCGCTTATCAGGTACTTAATAAATATATCCAAAGTATTAAGACAGATGGTGTGAAACCCGTTCAGTCGGCAAGCCAAAACAACGCTGGTGAGGCTATAACGCAAACGCCCCCACCGTCATACGCTACGCAGGCTCCGCAGCAGACGCCTCCTCCATCATACCAGCAGGCTCCGCCTCAGACAGCCCAAGCACCTTTTTTTGGAGGTCAGCAGCCGCCACAATATCCTCCTTTTGGAGACGACAGTGATCTTCCATTTTAATTAACTAATTAAAAATCAGAAAGTTAATGGAGAGTAATTTCAATATATCTACTAAAGTGAATCGCGTCTCGATGCCTACCCAAAATAAGGTAGATACGGTTATGAAGAACTTAGGGCATCGATCTTGTATAGCGTATTCCGAGGAAAAGGATATGTATTATAAGGATGGAGAATGGGTAGCGTCAGATCTTGACGCTACTATCTTACCTCTTAGGGAGATGTTCGAGAAGACATCTGATTTTAAGTTAGGACTGAAGATCGTTTATTTAATAATCAAATTATAATGGCCAGTATTGAGGATATTAAAAAGCTTCTGGAAAGCAAGTCGTTTACATCAGCCAGAGACCTTGATGAGCTTGAGGAGAAGCCGGATGATAAACAAAACGAGGTTAGATTGAATTGCGACCCTATGGTAGGGATAGTTGAGAAAGATGGTAAAATTTTTCTCAACTCTTTAAAATTCTCTAAGGCATGGAACTCATTGGGAAAGGATATTCCTATCAAGCAAGGTAATGCCTTCCCGTTGGGTCAAGGAGATGTTCTTGATATAGACACAGGTGTATCGGCCTCGTTCCCGGATAATACCATAGGGGTGTTGATGATGCTACCGTCGTTTACCGGCGATACGGGACTTACTTTGGTGGGATCACCGTTCGTCTCGTCTAATAACGGGAATATCATGATCAGGGTCACTAATGTCCGTAAGGATATAGCTATAGTCGAGAAAGATAAGCATATAGCTGAGTTAATTATAGTCGGCAAGATAAAGGCCGATATTCGTAGAACTTATAACAGTGATAAAAATGTTCGGATTGAAGATAGTAAAGAGTAGTTATATAAATACACTAAAACAGGATCTTGATGAGGCTATTAGCTACTCAAGAAGATTAAAAAAGGATTACGATGATGCCCGCAATAAGATAACGGAATTGGAAGAGAAAGTAAGGTATCTTGATACGCTTGTCGATTCTCTTGATATGGATATAGATTCCAAAGATTCTCATATAGTTAAGATGGGAAATGAGCTTAGTAAGTCAAGAGAGTTATATGATGAGTCAGTAAAAGAGAAAGAGGCTCTTAAACGGGCTTATATGGATATCGAGAAGAAACATAAACTATCATCCAAATTACTCGATGAGGCTAGAAGAAGATACAAGGAACTTGAGGATCAAAATAGGGCTATATCCGATCGTATCAAGTATCTAGAGAATCATATCGATCCAGAGGCTTTAGACAGCGATGTGCCTTATGAGGTTGTTGTTGATGAGGATAAGATGGATCCTAATTCCGGTCATATTGATATACATGAAAATAACGCCTCTGAGGTTACTTACGCCGATGCCGGCAATGACGTAAATGTCGAGAATAAGGCGGAGGATAAGAAGAAATCTAAGAAACGTAAAAAGACTAAGAAAAATGAATAAGATCTTGTTTTTCTTGTTAACGTTATTCACCTTAGCGGTTGTCGGATGTAGTACGCCAAGAACCTACTATACGGAATATGATACTACTGATATATCTTATGTAGTGGATTCCATAGTGTCTTCCGGGACCGTGATGGGCCAATGGAAGGAGTGGCGGTTTACGCTAGACGACGGCCGGGTCGATGACTTTGGCTTTACCGCCCTGTACGACGCCAAGGGAAAGGCTAGAGGGTCTATACAGGTAAGGCAGAGATCCGATACGTTTAATATCAAGATAATTGATTACCATAAAAAGGATAAAAAATGAGTTACGGGTTAGGATATATACCATCCCCTGTGGATGACAGGGACGCTATCATGAACATGCAGCATGAAGCTGTTCCTGATGAGTATAAGGTCAATGACGTTGATAGCGTAGTGGATCAAGGATCTTCTCCTATTTGCGCCGCTGTAAGCTTAGCTGAGATACTTAACTGGAGAAAGAGTATAAGGGCTATTAAAAGACCAGCTAAAATCTCTCCCTACGATATATATGATCTGAGAGAAGATAAGGATCAGGACGGGATGGTTCTTCGTGACGCTATCAAGTCTATCAAGAACATAGGCGTAGATGGGGAGAAAATAAACAGTTACGCTAGGATCATAGATCCGGTATCGGCTAAGGTGGCGTTGATGCTTAATGGTCCTCTGGTTATAGGTCTGTATTGCTATAATTATGGTAATCGATTCTGGCAAGGCCAAGGACAGAACTTGGGAGGTCATGCCGTTATCCTCACCGGCTGGGACAAGGCCGGCTTCGTCCTACAGAACAGTTGGGGGACGGGATGGGGTAGGTCTGGTGTAGAGACATTCCCGTTCGAGGATTGGCGCTATATGCTAGAATGTTGGACAATAATTTCATAATACTATATAATTTTCGAGAAATTCCGTTCCACATCCTCTTGTGAAAGCCGATGTGGTGTATTTAGGACCCGTAGATCAATTGGTTGGATCATCTGGCTCATAACCAGCAGGTTGTCGGTTCAAGTCCGGCCGGGTCCACAGTTGGATTAATAATGTTTGTCATTAGGTTTAGAGTTTAGATTTATGTAGTGTCCTTGTCTGGGAGGATCAGGACGCTTAAAGGGGAGTTAATTTAACGGATAGAATTTACGATTCCTAATCGTAGCGTGGATAAGGGTTCGATTCCCCCACTCCCCACATGGTGTTTTCTTAAACATATCCCGTAGGTCGGTAATTAACGATAACCGGTAGACAGCCTACGGGAATCAATAAAATCTTACGTGCTTAAGATCGCTTTCAGTTCTATTTTTCGTGTGTAATCTATAGGAGGGTAGCACGGCCCTCCTTTTTATGATATTTGTTATGGATCTCAGTCAGATAAAAAAACATTTACCATCAGGATGGGATATGGTTGATCTAATAGACCACGGGATAATAGATCTCGATATCATTAACGGGAAGATGATGGGAGAGTATGTCGCTATGTTGATGATAAAATTTAAAGATAAGGTTAGTGAATCATATACCATAACTACCTTCTCGTTCCATGATAAGGATATGGGTGGATTACGGAGATTGGTATCGAACGCTATAATGGCGGTTGGGTTAAGGAATAATCCTCTGACAGGAGATGGGAACACGGCAATCAAATAAAGGTACTGAATACACTGAAAGAGGGATATTGGATATCCTTAACAGACAGTTCTTGGTGTCTCCTAGATGGATTATAAACAACTTGTATGTCTATAACTGGGAGTCTGATTATCTGGCTATAACCAGATCCATGTACGCTTATGAGGTTGAGGTGAAGATCTCGTTGGCTGACTATAACAAGGATTTCGAGAAGGAGGGTAAGCACCAAGTAATGCAAGGCTGGTTCGAGGTCCGGAAGCAAGCCCTATACGAGACCGGGGACTGGGTCAGGTACGGCCGGCCCAACTACTTCTACTACTGCGTGCCGGATGGGTTGGTTGATCCTAAGGACATACCTCCGTACGCCGGGCTTGCTTATGTTTGTGGCAGGAATTTGAGAAAGGTCAAGGATGCCCCTATCCTGCACCGTGATAAATTTGACCCAGAAGCTTATAAGATGGCAGATAAATTCTACTATAATTGGTGGAATGAGAGACGTAAGGCCAGACAGATAGAAGGGAAGGATATGAAAGACGAGTTCAGGAAAAGCATGAAAAAGGTTAAGGAGAAGATAACAGTCGATGCCAAGATCAAGGCGATGGAGGCGTTCTGGAGCGTCTGCGATTACGCCTACTGGCCGTACGGGGGAAGAGGGGTGCCCGGAATGAGACCCAACTGTTCCGCTTGTGGTGAGGAATGTAAATTACAATGCCCGAAAGGGAAAGAATTTAAAAACAAGATACGATGAGCAAGATTAAAGATTTATTGGCAAGAGCCATTTCATTAGCCTCAGAGCAACCTATGAGCTATAAAGAGGCAGTTGAGTTACTTGATGGTATAGATACGTGTAAGGTCAAGATATGGCTGGAAGAAGGAGCTAAGCTGCCTGAATACGCTCATAAACAGGATGCTTGTATGGATTTGTTCGTTAAGGATATAGAACTTGACGGAGACAGGATCATATATCATACTGGCGTACATGTAGCATTGCCAGAGGATTATGAGATGGAAATCCGTCCACGTAGTGGTTTTACTAATAGCGAGCTAATTATGCAAAACGCCCCTGCTACCATTGATGAAGGATATAGTGGGGAGATTATAATAGTTCACAGAAAAATGAATAGGCATAGTCCTTATTATTGTAATGTCGGTGGTAAGGTAGCACAGCTTCTTATTCGTAGAAGGGAACGTATCGTATGGGAAGAAGTGGAGTCATTAGAAGATCTTGGAAAATCTGATAGAGGTGATAATGGATTTGGAAGTACGGATAAGATAAATAAAGATGGCTTCATGACCAGCGAACGTCGGTTAGGAAACCACCGTGGTAATGAATGATATGGAAAATAAAAATACATCATCCACTACTAATGAGGGCTTGAAAGAAATTGACAAACAAACAAATCCTGTTATGTATGGATGGAGATGTCCGGTATGTGGAAGAGTATATTCTCCCTACGTATCTATGTGCGCTTATTGCGGTAATAATAATATGAATCATATTACATGTAAAGTTACTGGATAATTGATATGAGTGGAAGAATTAAAATAAAGTCCAAGGATAAGGATAAGAGACCTAAGATCGATGTATTTAAGGTAATAGAGAACCGGTTCAAGAATATGAACGAGCTTCGGGATCTTATCGACATGGATCCAAGGAAAGGGCTGGTCAGGATCCGGGACGGGGCCGGCTTTAGGGAGGTGGAGCGGGGAGGATGCCTGCACCGGAACTACCTTAACCTGTTGGAGGAGGAGCTGGGAGCTAAACTATCAATAGATCTTATAGAAAGGTATATCAAAAGATAATAATATATTAAATCGTAAAATTATGAATAGATATGTAAAGAAACCAATTGCGATAGAAGCCGTAAAATGGGAGGCTTTAATAATGATGAGATCAAGGATTTCGCTGGTGATAACGTTAAAATAGAAGTTATTCGTGAAGGTGATGCGGATAGAGGGATACCTCCTTGTATTGATCGCAGTATAAAAACCCTTGAAGGTGTTATGACAGCCAATGTAGGTGATTATATCATAAAAGGGGTAAATGGAGAGTTTTATCCTTGTAGGCCTGATCCCATAGGCATAAGATTCACATCCCGAACAAAGATCAGTTACTATACAATTATCGTTTAATATATAATCACCATCCCAAGTTACATAACTTTCATCTAAAACCTGAGTCTGTAATTCAGATCTGTAAGTGAAATTAATGATCTCCCCAGGATCTTCTATCACCGTTACAGGAACAAAATTAGTTATCCTATTCCCGTATATCACCTTATTAGCCAACTCGCAATGCATACCCGAATTATATTGATACGTAAGGGTTCCCTCTATAATACCTCCACTTATGCCCAAAATAACATTGTACTCATTTTTCGGATTTAGATATGATATCTGGCCACTTATGCTTATAGTTTTTATCTTCTTATCGCGATATATATCAAGATAAGATCCGTTAAAACCAGATTGATATGGCTTCCTATCAATATATATATCTACAAAGCTAAGACACATATTCTTGTTTATATTAATACGGTAGTGGATCTTACCGGGAGAAGAAGTCCTGCGCCTAAACATACCCCCTCCTTATCTGAGGGTTAAAATACCCCCCCCCCC
>CDZV01005806.1_pt1 | contig 150539 bp, 158 predicted proteins | sample 554851 | NCBI WGS metagenome assembly CDZV01 (sample SAMEA3182090, study PRJEB8094) | gut metagenome | biome: human; feature: gut; material: Stool; isolation source: human stools | place: Canada | collected 2013-03-12
TCGTAAGCGGTGCTTTGCAGCGTGTCCGCGTCAATGGTTTGCAGTCGGTTGATTTGAGACATAAAAAAACCTCCGGATAAAAAGATAAGGGCAGAGACCTCGCTGCAGTCGAGGCTCTAACCCTTTCACTTGATTATTCTGTATTTTTTGATAGAATGAGAATATCACCGGACAGCCGCAAAACAGATATAGTACAGGAGGCGGGCTTTTGAAGATCGGGACGGATCAGTATAACACGTTTGACACCATGACAATGGACTGCTGGAATGACCGTGTGTACTACGAGGGAAAGGAGTTTCCGGCAGGACAGTTTGCAGCGGAGATCTTGAATTTTGCCGGTGTGATCCACGATCCGCTTCTGGAGCGTATCACTGTGCTGACAGCGCTTGTGGACGATTTGAGCACAGACGAAAAGAACAAGCGCCATGATATTGCGGCACAGCTGAAACCGCTGCTGCATGACACGGTTTCCTGGCTGTATACTTGCCCTCCGTTTTGCTATTGCGAAGAGCAACGCGCGTATGAGGCTCTTGAACATGCCTTGAGCGAGGAGCGGCTCGATCGGGACTATGAGGAAGAGGAGGCACATCTTCCGCACTTGGCGCTTTCCTTTTGCGAGCCGATCCTGAGAATCCTGGTGGCGATCTATAATTTTTGCCTGTTCATCCGCGCATTCGAAAAGAAATATCTGCGCAGAGCGAAGCGGCGTAATGCAGACGCCTTCGCAAAGGCAGCGCATGAGTGCTTTGATGAGGATGACAGCTTTCTGATCCTGCTGGAGCAAATGCCGTTTGGCGGGGTAGAGGAATTTTTCTCTTATCCAAGAGTTATCACAGGATTCAAATATTTTCAGGATGAGAACAATGAGGAAAAATGGAAAACCGCGCAGCGTGTGATTTGCAAGCGTGCCATTGACTTTTATGTGTTCGACCTGATGAACGGATTGCACCACGGCCACGCACCCAGCCAGTGCCAAGGCTGCGGGAGATACTTTCTGACCATCAACGGCCACATCCCAAAATACTGCGACGGCATTGCCCCGCAGGACAGCCGCTATACCTGCCGGCAGTATGGCGCGATGATGCACCAGAAGGAGCAGAACAAGCAGCACCCGGTCTACCGCCTGTTCAATACCCGCACCGATACCATCCGCAAGCATCACTGGCGGGGAAAGATCTCCGACGAACTAAGACAGGAGGCGCTTTGTCTGGCGGGGAACTACCGGGACAAGGCGCTGATGAACAATGACTACGCCGCTGACGGATATGCGCGGGATATGGAATTGGAACACATTTACGCGGAGGCGGAAAAACGGCTGAAATGAGGAGGGGGGGCGTTCCTGTGGCGAAGAATATGTACACCGTTGCCGGGGACGGCCCCTGCAATGAAGCGCTGGCTTTGCGGATACAAGCCGGAGACAAAAACGCCGCGGAGCGGCTTATCTCACAGAACGAGGGCTACCTCACCGAACTGACGCGGGCGTACACACCGTGGTGTGAGTTGGAGGACTTGAAGCAGGAGGCAGCGCTGGCGCTGCTGGACGCGGCGAGGCGCTTTGATCCCGCCTACGGAACAAAGCTGCTGACCTATGCGGCGCCCGTGATGGAAGCGGCGATGATGGACTATGCCGCGCGGGATTCTTCCTCTCTGTCCATTCCCATCAGCCGGTACAATCAACTGCGCAGGGTGGCATACCTCTGTGCCGAGGGATGGGACTCATCTGATGCTGAGTTGGTCAAGGTGGTGTGCGGAGAACTGAATGTATCTGCCAAGGTAGCTGGGGCGTTGATAAAAGAATACCGGACGCTGCTGATGCAGCGGATGGAGGAGGTGCTGACGCCCAGAGAGCTGAATCTGGTGCGGAGCTACCTCGGCATCGGCCAGCCGGACGAGGTCGGCATGACTTTTCAGGAGCTGGCGATCCGGCTCAACTACAACGGCCCCAGCGGAGCGGAGAAAGCGTACAAGGCCGCGCTGCGGAAGCTGAAAAGGGACTTGTATGGCGGGGCTTACGGCCAGTGGCTCTCCGCTCAGAAGGCCGTCCGCGCCGCCAAAGCGGAGGCGGAGCAGGACGCGGGGTAAGTCTACACCTAAATGACCGCCCGTCCCGTATATCCGAAAGGTAGGAAATCCGCCCAAAAAACTGCCTATTTCCACGCTCTCGGAATTGTGGTAGAATGAAAAAGAGATATGTAGCAGGAGGTGGAAATGAAATGTATAACCTAAATTGGTCAAGAAGTGACCTCACCCGGCAAAAGCTGGGGACGTTCTGTGAATACTACGCAAAAATGTCATTAGCCTCTTATGGAGTGAGCATTTATACTTCCGAGGTTGATGACCATGGAATAGATTTTATTGCAGAAAGCAAGAGAGGATTTTTGAAGTTTCAAGTTAAAGCCATTCGCAAAGGAACAGGCTATGTTTTTATGCGAGAGGAATATTTTGATATTTCAGACCAATCACTTTACTTGTTCTTGCTTTTGCTAAATGATGGCGACCACCCCATAGAATATTTAATTCCTGCGACCACATGGGATAATGACGGTAGTAATATTTTTGTTTACCATTCATACAAGGGTAAAAAGTCGAAACCAGAATATGGCCTAAATATTTCCGCCAAGAACATTCCGCAGTTCGAAAGATTTAAGTTAGAAAATATGATAACGGCAATATAATGAGGAACAAAATATGGCTTTAACCATACAAGAGCGATTGAAAGACCTGCGTGTGGAGTGTGGCTTGACGCTGGAACAACTTGCGGAGCAGACGCACCTCTCCAAGTCTGCGCTGGGCAGCTATGAAGCGGAGAACTTCAAGGACATCAGCCACTATACGCTTTCCTCCGGCGAGACCCAGACGGAGAGCGCCGCCCAGACCGGCACAGTAAGTACGGGCATGGGCAATATGGGCGGCCCCGGCGGGCAGAAGCCGGACGGAGCGCCGCCCTCCGGCGGCGGAGGCGGCCCAAAGCCGGACGATGATACCCCACGGTCAAAGCCGACGGGCGAGATGCCGCAGAAGGATAGCGGCAACGCCAAAGCCTGAAAAAAGCCAACTGAACGCAAATCACCAAGCCGTTGTGATACAACAGCTTGGTGATTTTGCACAGTTATTGATCTGACAGCTCAAGTCTTGCGGCAGACACGGAAAAAATCTTGACTTGTTGCCGTTCGAGTCCTATAATCAGCCTATCTTTTTGGTATGGAAGGAGCGTTTCCCCATGAACAAAGCAAATACCCCTTTTCGCTATGACTACGTTGGCAGCTTTCTTCGCCCTGCCGGACTGAAGCAGGCGCGGGCAGACTTTCAAAACGGCAAGATCGGAGCCGATGAGCTGAAAGCAGCGGAGGATCAGGCGATCCGTGAGCTGGTTGCCAAGCAGCGGAGCGCTGGATACCACGTAATTACCGACGGCGAATTCCGCCGTGCCACCTGGCACCTCGACTTCATGTGGGGCTTTCACGGTGTGGGCCACAGCCGCACGGAGAAGGGGCTGCCGTTCCATGGAGAGAACGCAATGCTTGATGATACCTACCTCACCGGAGAGGTGGGAGTGGACAGCCATCCCTTTGTGGAGCATTTCCGGTTTGTCAAGGCGCTGGAAGACGAGAACACCGTGGCCAAGCTGACGATCCCCGCACCCGCTCAGTTTCTGGAGCAGATGGTTATGCCCTTTGCAATGGAAAATACCAGCAAATACTACCCCAACATTGAAAAGCTGGTGGAGGATCTGGCAGCGGGCTACCGCAAGGTCATTGATGACGTATATGCCGCCGGGTGCCGCAACCTGCAGTTTGACGATTGCAGCTGGGGTATGCTGGTAGACCCCCGTGCCTGTCTGATCTTTGATACCGACGAGAAGGGGCTGGAGGCCATCAAGGAGCAGATGCTCGCCGCCAACAATCTGGCCATTGAAGGCAAGCCGGAGGATCTGGTCATCAACACCCATGTCTGCCGGGGCAACTTCCACTCTACCTACGCCAGCTCCGGCGCTTATGACAGCGTGGCCAAGACCCTGCTGGCCCGTGAGAACGTGACTGCCTACTATCTGGAATTTGACGATGCCCGCAGCGGCGGCTTCGAGCCCTTGGCCGCTGTCAGCGGTGAGAAGAAGGTGGTGCTGGGCCTCGTCACCACCAAGCGTCCTGAGTTGGAGGATAAGGCGGCGGTGATCGCCCGTATCCATGACGCAGCCAAGTACATCCCGATAGATCGCCTGTGCCTGAGTCCCCAGTGCGGTTTCGCCTCCTGCGAGATCGGCAATAAGCTGACAGAGGCCCAGCAGTGGGCCAAGCTGGCACTGGTGAAGGAGATCGCCGAAGAGGTCTGGGGCTGATTTTCAATGCAGAGGAGATGCGGAATCGCATAGATGCCGCAAGAAAACTGATGAAACTATTGGTATGATCCTCGGACAGCTATTTGACTGATATTCTATGAGATAAAGTCCCCAAGCTGTTGTTATGCAACAGCTTGGGGACTTTGAGGCTGTCGATAAAGTGATAAATTTTCCGCGACGGTAAGGAAGGGTGTGCGCGGGAAACCCAAGAAGGGTGTCCCGCGCCATTAAAATCCTAAGTTTTCAGAACTTTTATGAAGTTCTGAAAACTTGCTCAGCGGGGAGAAAAGACTTTTTCGACACGCTGGAAGTCCCCAAGCTGTTGTTATGCAACAGCTTGGGGACTTTCTGCATTTGTGCGGTTGAAGTGGATGCGTTTCAGATTCTATACCTGAGAATCCGGAAAAGGGGAGGAGAAATTGCACCTGCCGCACCCTCTTGGCAGGATCGCTTTGCGCTGACGGAGCAGTATGCGGATACACCGGTCAGCGTGATTAAACGGTAAGGTGCTGTGTGTCAGAAGAAAAACGGAAATTCCACGGTGTCAGCCAAAATGAGACAGCATTTTGAATAAAAATGTGGAAAAATAGCCTTGCAGCGCTCCGGAACTCTTGACATTTAAATGCACTGTGCTACTATATGACAAAAAAGATGATGCAGTGGAGGGCAATCCCGGAAACGGAGAACGTTCATGCCGGAGGCTTCACGGCGAAACAGAGCTACCGCAAGTAAGCTTATAAGCGGAGAGACCGCGGAAACGCGGTTTTTTTAAAGCACAGCAGTTAGCCAACTCTAACAGAAACCTTGCATATATGTAGGTTAAATTTATCTAACCACAAAAAAGGACAGCAGCTATGAAGAAGTCTGAGAATTTCTGGAACAGAAACGCGAAGCGCTATGATCGCTTTATGCGAAAGGACCGGGCGGCATACGAAAAGCTGTATGAACTGATCCGACCGGTTGTGAAAGCCAGAACGGTGCTGGAGCTTGCCGCAGGAACAGGGCTGATCGCCAAAAATATCGTGCGTGCGACAAGCCACATCGAGGTGACGGACGCCTCCGAGGAAATGATCGCTGAGGCGAAGCGGAACAACCGCTCCGCAAAGCTGCACTTTTCGGTGCGGGATATGTTCTGCCTGCCCTATGCGGACAAGTCCTTTGATGTGGTGATCGTATCCAATGCGCTGCACATCGTCCCGCAGCCGGAGAAGGCCCTTGCCGAGATCCGCCGGGTGCTGAAGGATGACGGCGTGCTCATTGCCCCTACCTTTACCCACGGGAACAGTACCCTACAGGGCAGGATCAAGCTGTTTTTTATGAAGCTGGCGGGATTTCCGCTGAACAGCAGGTGGTCAAGCGCGGATTATCTGACGTTTTTGCGGCAAAACGGCTGGACGGTGCGGAAGAGCGCCGTGCTGAAAGCATCCTTTCCGCTGACCTATGCGGAATGTGTGAAACCCGCGGTGAAGGGAGGGGGGTAACGCTATGAAATACATGGGAATGCCATGGGGGATGTGGACGCTGTTTGCGGGCTCCTTTCAGGCACAGTTGACCGATGTGCTGGGGTATAACGAGCAAACGGCGAAGGCGATCACACGGAGGGCGAAAGCAAAATACAAGGAGATCCTCAGCCGCCTGCCGGAGTTTGAGAAAGGGGACCGCTTCAAAATCAATCTCGTGGGCTGCGCCATGCTGGGGGCCTTCGTTCTCACCATGCCGGAGCGTCCCAATGTGGATCGGCTGACGGAGTATTACGCCAAGGCCATGATGACAAAGCCTATGCGCTGGTTCTGCCGTAAAAGCGGCGAGAAAAAGTTCACCCCCCAAAGCGTTGCCGGACTGCAAGCGGCGGCAGCGCTGAAGGCCGCCGACCGGAACTCCTACTCATGGAATATGGACTTTTACGAGTACCCCGACGGCAGTGGCTACGAGGCCCGGTTTACCAAGTGCGGTATCTGCGTTTTGATGCGGGAGCTGGGGCTGTACGATTTGACCCCGGCCCTGTGCCGCCTGGACTACACCATGAGCGAAGCGGGCGGCACGGCGGATTTTACGCGGCAGTATACCCTTGCCACCGGCGGGCCGTACTGCGACTGCGGCTATAAGAAAAAATGACAGGAAAGGATGTTTTTATGATTCAGACAACAGTTAAAGTTTCCGGCATGGCCTGCTCCATGTGCGAGGCCCATATCAACGACGCCATTCGCGGCGCATTCCCGGTGGAGAAGGTCACATCCTCCCATTCCAAGGGGGAGACGGTGATCCTCTCTAAGGAGCCGCTGGACGAAAATGTCCTCCGCGCCGCTATTGACGCCACCGGCTACACGGCGGGGGAGATCCATGCGGAAACGTATGAAAAAAAGGGACTGTTTCATTTCGGAAAAAAGAAGGACTGAGCTCATTCCTGTGGTCCGGCTTTCCGGCCATCGGTTTGAAATAAATAAAATCCATATAGGAGGATAATTGTTATGAAGAAAATTGGTTTGTTTGCCGCAGGCGTTCTGTTTGGTACCGCCGGTATGAAGCTGCTGGGCAGCAAGGACGCGAAAAGAGCCTACGCCCAGACCACTGCCGCCGCACTGCGGGCAAAGGACAGCGTGATGACCGCTGTGACCGCTGTGCGTGAGGGGGCGGATGACGTCTATGCGGAGGCCAAGGCCATCAACGCCCAGCGCACGGAGGCCGAGACCGCTAATGTGGTGGAGGATACCTCCGCAGAAGAGGAAAGCCAGGCAGAGTAATCCATGAAATGCAAGATCCTACATGATACGGCCGGGCGGCTGCGGGTCCATCTTTGCTGTAAGCGGATGACGCTGCGGCAGGCGGACGTGCTGGAATACTATCTGCTGGCGGTGGACGGCGTGCGCTCCGTCAAGGTCTATGACCGGACGCGGGACGCCGTGGTGGTGTATGATGCGGAACGGGAGCGCATGATCCGTGCGTTGGCCCGGTTCTCCTTTGAAAAAGCGGAGAAGCTGGATCTGGCGCCGGAGCACACCTCCCGCACCTTGAACCGGGAATTTGAGGACAAGCTCGCCCTCACTGTTATGCGCCGCTGCGCTTCCAACCTGTTTCTGCCGGCGCCGGTGACATCGGCGCTGGCTGTGATCCGCTCCGCAAAGTACATCAAAGAAGGGCTTCTGGCCCTGTGGCACCGGAAGCTGTCCGTTGCCGTGCTGGATGCCACCGCCGTCACCGTGTCTATGGTGCGGGGAGATTTCGCCACCGCCGGTTCGGTCATGTTCATGCTGCGGCTGGGGGAAATTCTGGAGGAGTGGACCCACAAGAAGTCCGTGGCCGACCTTGCCTCCGCCATGAGCTTACGGGTAGAAAACGTCTGGCAGCAGGTAGACGGCACCGAGGTGCTGACGAAGGTCACCGACGTGAAGCCGGGGGATCGCATCGTGATCCGCACCGGCGGCATGATCCCGCTGGATGGCCGGGTGGTGGAGGGCGAGGCCATGGTGAACCAGTCCTCTCTCACCGGAGAATCCATGCCGGTGGCCAAGCGGCCCGGCAGCCCTGTTTATGCCGGTACGGTGGCCGAGGAAGGCGAGTGTGTGATCTGCGTGGAAAAGGTATCCGGCAGCGGACGCTATGACCGGGTGGTCCGCATGATCGAGGAATCGGAAAAGCTGAAATCCACCGCTGAGGACAAGGCGTCCCGCATGGCGGACAGGCTGGTTCCCTATACGCTGGGCGGCACGGCTGTGACCTATCTGCTGACCCGCGATGTGACCAAGATGCTGGCCGTTTTGATGGTGGACTTCTCCTGCGCGCTGAAGCTGGCGATCCCTGTCGCGGTGCTGTCTGCCATGCGGGAAAGCAGCGGGCACCACATTTCCGTCAAGGGCGGGCGTTTTCTGGAGGCTGTGGCCAAGGCGGATACCATTGTGTTCGACAAGACCGGTACGCTGACCTACGCCACGCCGAAGGTGGCGCAGATCGTTCCCTTCGGCGGACACCGGGAAGCGGATATGCTCCGCCTCGCCGCCTGTCTGGAGGAACACTATCCCCACTCTATGGCCAATGCTGTGGTGGAGGAGGCGAAGCGGCGGGGCCTTACCCATGAGGAATACCATTCGCAGGTGCAGTATGTGGTGGCCCACGGCATTTCCAGTATGGTGGAAAATAAAAAGGTCATCATCGGCAGTGCCCACTTTGTCTTTGAGGACGAGGGCTGCTGTATCCCGGAGGGAGAGCAGGAGAAATATGACGCGCTGCCCGCCGCATATTCCCATCTGTATCTCTGCATCGACGGGGAGCTGGCGGCGGTCATCTGCATCCACGATCCCCTGCGCCGGGAGGCCAAGGACGCGGTAAAAGCGCTGCATGAGAGCGGCTTTACCAATGTGGTGATGATGACCGGCGACAACCGCCGCACAGCGGAGTCTGTTGCCGCCGAGGTGGGCGTGGACGCCGTTTACGCAGAGGTCCTACCGGAGGACAAGGCCGCCTTTATCCGTCAGGAAAAGGAAAAGGGACACACCGTTATCATGGTGGGGGACGGCGTCAACGATTCTCCCGCCCTCTCCGAGGCGGACGCCGGCATCGCCATCTCCACCGGCGCGGCCATCGCCAGGGAGATCGCCGACATCACCGTTGCTTCAGAGGATCTCTTTGAGTTGGTGACGTTGCGTAAGCTCAGTGAAGCGCTGATGGCGCGGATCCACGGCAGCTACCGGTTTATCGTGGCCTTCAACCTGTCGCTGATCACTCTGGGCGTGGCGGGGGTGCTGCCGCCCGCAATATCCGCGCTGCTGCACAATACCTCCACATTGGGTATCGGCCTGAAAAACATGACCGATCTGCTGGAGGAACACGAGGGAGCGTAATTTGTTTTCCCATCGAGAGAAGTACACGCTCGGCATTCATCAAAAGAGCACACTGCGGCTTCACTGGACGCACGGTTCTGATGAATGGGACAGGGCGCTGGTAGGAATAAAAATTCTATGCGACGATCCGCAGCTTTGTCCTGAAATTTGAAAAGCTGGGACTGCTCAAATCGACGCGGTACAGGAATCGCATGAAGTATGCGGTTCGTGTATGCTGAAAGCGGGAGCGGCTCCATCAGATATCATGACCTGCGGGGCGCACAGACTACTATTTGACTACTACCGTGAAAAGTCTCGAAAGCCTTGCGCTGCAAGAGGTTCCGGCTTGATGGCCTGATAACCCCGATCATTATCCTATATTCAACTGAACTGAAGTCCCCAAGCCGTTGTATCACAATGGCTTGGGGACTTTCTGCATTTGTGCGTGTAGAGTGTGTATGTTTCAGCTGCCATCCCTGACAAAAGATAAGCACCATTACCCCATCATTCTTCTGCCGCATGATATGTGTACCCTTGGGTGTAACTTTGGGAACCATACCCGACCTGCCGCGGATGCTACGGCAGATTATCCGAACAGACAATGTCGATTTGACGGTTGAAGCGGGCGGCGTCCGGCACTGCTTTTCTACGCAGAACGTCCCGCAGGAGGATCAAGGGGCCGTAGCCCTGCTGCCGCAGATTTTGGGGGATCGTGAAGTCAATGCTGCCCCGTAGCAGCAGTTGACGGACGCTTTCGTTCAGATCGTGGCAGATGAGCCGGATGGCCCCCTTTTTCCCAGCCTGTTCAATGGCGGCGGCGCATCCGGAAACGCTGAGATTCGCCATGTAGATACCCCGCAGCCGGGGATACCGGTCAATGGCCTCCGTCACCACCCGGAAGGTAGTCTCATAATCGTTGAAGGTCTCAGCCACCACCAGATCCTCCATGGGGAAGCCCGCCTCCCGGATACGATCCCGGAACCCGGCCAAGCGCTGACGGTGACCGTCAAATTTCAGATTGCCCACCGTGGCCAATAGCTGGCTCCCGGCGGGAATGCACCTGCTCATAAGCCCTCCGGCGACCCGGCCTGCCTTGTAGATGTCCTGTCCCACAAAGCACAGGCGGCGGCTGTCCGGCAGATCCGAGTTGAAGGTGACGCAGGGGATCCCCTCATCCGCCAGAGCGGAGATCCGCGCGGTGATGGAGGGATCATTGGCGGCGCAGACCGCCAGACCGGAAGCACCTGCCTCTGTCAACTCGTCCAGCAGTTTCAACGCCTCTGCGGGGATGTCGGTTTCACATCGCCGGATCAGGATATGGATCCCGGTGCTCTCCAATTCCACTTGGGCCTGAGCAATGCCTTCGTCTACCTCTGTTCGGAACTGTCCCTCCCAGTTGGGCAGCAGCACCCCCAACTTCATAGGGGGGTATGCCTGCTGGAATTGGCGCTGGTGGGTATCCCGGGGGGAGACGTATCCGCTTTGGCGGATGGCCTCCAGCACCCGGAGCCGGACGTCCTCCCGGACGTGCGCTCTTCCGTTCAGCACCCGATCCACGGTGCCGCGGGAGACTCCAGCCATCTGGGCTACGGTTTGTATCGTCGGTTTGGAACCCATGAGATCACCTCGTTCGTGTGTGATGTGCTTTTGCACAATTTATCATAAAACAGGAACCGCTTCTTGTCAATCCTGAAAAAGAAAACGGTGGAATTTCAGGCGTTCCGCTGAAATATATTTCATTTTCCAAAAGCCCTTGACGGGGGACGCTTGACTTGCTATATTATGTGCGCAAACACAAATGTGCAAAGCACAAGGAACGAGAAGGAGGGGTCTATGATTTTTCAGAAATCCGCCTGCATTGAGACACTGTACACAGAGCTGCCCTTTTTAGAGCGGTTTTGCGCCGCCAAAGCCGACGGCTTCGATTTTGTAGAATTCTGGAGCTAGACCGACAAGGATCTCGCCGCCGTGCGAGCCGCTGCGGACGCTGCGGGGGTCGGCATTTCCGGCTTCAACGGCGACGCGGAGCTGTCCCTTATCGACCCTGCCCAGAAAACGGCTTACAGGGCCTTTCTGCGGCGTTCTCTGGACGCCGCGGTCAGGATAGGGGCACGGTCCGTCACGGTCCACTCCAACGGTCTGGGGGAGGGAGGAAGGGTCCTTTGCCCCTATGACAACCTCAGCGACGCCGTGAAGCTCTGCACCATGTTCGACACGCTGAAGATCGCGGCGGAATGGGCGGAAACTTGCGGCGTCCGGATCAACCTGGAGCCGCTGAACGTCACCACCGACCATCCCGGCAACTTCCTCCGCCACACCCGCACGGCCGCCGAGCTGACCCGGCTCATCGGCTCCCCGTATTTGAAGGTGCTGTACGATGTGTACCACATGCAGCTCAACGAGGGCAGCCTGTGCGACCATATCCGCGCCTACGCCGACCAGTTCGGCCACATCCATGTGGCGGACGCGCCGGGCCGTCACGAGCCGGGCACCGGGGAGATCCGCTACCCGGCGGTGTTCGCCGCCTTGGAGCAGGCGGGCTACCGGGGGCTCATTGGCTACGAGCTGTTCCCCAAAACCGACACGAAAACCGCCGTCCGGGCCATCATGGCGGACTGAGAAAGGAGAATACTTTATGAAAACCATCAAAATCGGTATCATTGGAGCGGGCCGCATCGGCCGTGTCCACGCGGAAAATATCGCCAAATTCGTTCCGGAAATGGAGATCAAGACCATCGCTGACCCATACATGAGCGAAGAAACGGTGGAGTTTTTGCGGCGTCTGCGGATCCCCAATATCGTTAAGGACGCGGATGTGATCCTGAATGACCCGGAGATCAAGGCTGTGGTGGTCTGCTCTCCCACGGATCTCCACGCGGAGTACGCCATCAAAGTGGCCGAGGCGGGCAAGGACGTGTTTGTGGAGAAACCGGTGGACTACCGCATCGACCGGGTCAAGGAGGTCATCGCCGCGGCGAAAAAAAGCCGGCGTCAAGCTCCAAGTGGGCTTTAACCGCCGGTTCGACCACAACCACCAGGCCGTTTACGAGGCCATCCGGGCAGGTAAGGTGGGCAAAGTAAACCTGGTGAAGATCAGCTCCCGGGATCCTGAGCCGCCCACCATCGACTATGTGAAGGTCTCCGGCGGCATTTTCTACGATATGATGGTCCATGATTTCGACATGGCCCGGTTTCTGGCCGGTTCCGAGGTAACGGAGGTTTTTGCTTACGGTGCGGTGCTGGTGGATCCCGCCATCGGTGAGGCGGGAGATGTGGATACCGCCGTTGTGAGCCTGAAATTCGCCAACGGCGCTATGGGCGTCATTGACAACAGTCGCAAGGCAGTGTATGGATACGATCAGCGGGTGGAGGTCTTTGGCTCCGAGGGCGCGGTCATGGATGAAAATGACACGCCCAACAACGCCACCTATTATGGGGCAGACGGCACGTCCTCCAGCCCCTGCTACAAGATCATGTGGGATCGCTACACCATGGCCTTTGCCGCCGAGCAGAGGGCCTTTGCCGAGGCGGTCATCAACGGCACGGAGACGCAGGTCACCAGGGAGGACGGCCTGGCGCCAATCCTCATCGCGGCGGCCGCCACCAAGTCCATGAAGGAAGGACGCCCGGTGAAGATCAGCGAGATCGAGGGATGAGAAGCCCACGGATCTCGCACATGCGGCGCAGTCCGTGAGCTTAGGGCAAAGTTTCCTTTTGACAGCGCGGCGAAGCCATGATATCCTTGGGGAAATTGGTTCAGCCGTCTGGCACTTGGCTGAAAGATGATAGGGTTGGTGTGTTTGCATGTCCAGACGGCATCCGGCCAGTTATTTTTCTCTTGGAGGCGGAGTAAGGAATGCAGTGGGCAGATGGAAAGATCCGATGCCATTGGGTGAACCTGGCTAATACCACTTATCTGCGATACCATGACGACGAATGGGGCAGACCGGTCCACGATGACCATATGCTGTTTGAAATGTTGATTTTGGAGAATTTTCAGGCAGGCCTCACCTGGGAATGTGTCTTAAATAAACGGGAAGCGTTTCGCCGTGCTTTTGACGGGTTTGATTTACGGAAAGTGGCATCTTATAGCGAAGAAAAATTGACGGCTCTGCAAGCGGACTCTGGAATCATCCGTAACCGGCTGAAAATACGAGCTGCAGTGGTCAACGCACAAGTGTTTCAAAAGATACAGCAAGAGTGGGGCAGTTTTGACCGATACTTATGGCACTGGACAGATGAAAAAATCATCCAAGAAGTAGACAAGGTCAGCTCACCATTATCTGATGCCATCTCAAAAGACTTGAAAAAGCGGGGCATGAAGTTTGTGGGGAGCATAATCATCTATGCCTATTTGCAGGCGGTGGGAGTTATCAACTCTCATGAATCAATTTGCTTTCTGAAGTCTTCGCAGCGGTAGAAAATGCATAAGAAAAAAGCCGGGAAGTTGGCCCAATGCCAATGCCTCCCGGCTAATCTTATTTTAATAGATGTTAATATAGTTAGGATCATGGTATATATTTCATTCCCCATTGGGAAATGGCGTAAAAGACCGGCAGCAGGTCACGACCTTTCTCAGTAAGGAAATATTCAACTCGCAAGGGCATCTCATTGTACTGGATTCGTTGTATCAAATCATCGGCTTCCAACTCTTTGAGAGCATTTGTCAGCGCCGTATTTGTAATTGGCTTTAGCATCTTTTTCAGTTCACCGAAGCGCATGGGACACTTGATGCACAGTTCATAAAGGATCTGGAGTTTCCATTTGCCTTAGCCAACGGTAGAATAAAAATATCATTTGGACAGAGATAGAATGCTGTTTGATCACCGATTGCGGTTTATCTCTGCGATTGCGGAAATACGAAAATGCCAAATCACGATTTACTAAATCGTGATTTGGCATTTTTGAATGAATATCAGGCAAGCATAGGAATTAAACTTTTACTTTTGCACGTATTGTGTTATACTACGAACGATCCATCTGCTTAAAGAAAACAATTTTTTGCAAATTCTAAAGATGCTTTGAATCTGTATAGAATATTTAGAAATGAGGAATTGCAGCCTATGTTGAACATTTATTTTGGAGATATGCCGTCTGCAATTTATAATACTGAGATCTATTTCAAAAACACTTATGAAGACAGTTGGATTCTCGATGACTTCGCAAAAAAAGTTATCAAAAAAGTGGATGGTTCAGACGTGATCGACGCACAGGCAATCAAAAGTCCTGTACTTGGTATTATTCCTCCCACTGAATTGTCCGGCGGTGTAAAAACTCTGCTGCTTATTAAAAACTGCCCGGATGAGGTGTTCAATGCTTCAACATGCGGAGATAACTGCGCACGTTTTATTCTTGAACTGGCAAAAGCAAAAGATGTTACGATCAACTTGCGTCATATTATGGATTTTGATAAGGCAAGATTTACGGCTAAAGTTATGAACGATAACAGTATCGTTCATAACATGGAAGAGTTGTTGCCGATTGCAGCGAGATATGTATAAGCGGAGGCGGACATGAAAGGAAAACATAGTATCGTTGTTCGCAACCGCAGAGTCCAGTTTGCCTTGGAGCTGGAGCGCAATATCACAGTGATACGAGGTGATAGCGCAACAGGAAAAACAACCATGCTGGGGATGCTGCGAGATTACGAGGAGTTGGGGGCACAGAGCGGAGTTGCTGTTCAATGTGATAAGCCATGCCGGACTTTAACTTCCCGTGACTGGGAAAGTCAGTTGAGCCGCATGAAAGACAGCATCGTTTTTGTAGACGAAGGAAATGCTTTCGTTTCTTCTCGTGCCTTTGCACAGGCAATTTGTGGGTCAAGCAATTACTATGTTCTCATCACAAGAGAAAGCCTATATCAATTGCCGTATAGCGTAGAAGCGGTTTTAGAACTGCGAACTACAACTCGCCGTGAGAAATGTACTTACAACAAAGCGTATCCCTACTATGGAACGCTTGAGCATGCCGCAAGTGAGATGGATCGCTCAGACCGCATTCTGACCGAGGATTCAAACAGTGGGTATCAGATGCTCTCAAAAATCGCGGAGCAATATCATGTGCGCTGTGAAGCCGCAAATGGGAAATCGAATATTTATGCTTGCTTGGAAGAGCGTTCAAATGATAAGACCTTGGTGATTGCGGATGGCGCGGCGTTCGGCGCAGAGATGGAAAAAATCTATCGCTTTTTGAAATTGCATCCGAGCCAAGTAATGCTTTATTTGCCAGAGTCCTTTGAGTGGCTGATTTTGAAATCAGGAATCGTTCATAACGCAAAACTTGCGGATATCTTAGAGAGGCCGGAGGAATATATCGACTCTGCTAAATACTTCAGTTGGGAGCAGTTTTTTACTGAATTATTGATTCAACTGACAAGTGAGCGGGACTATATGCGCTATGGAAAACAGAGCTTGGCTCCTTTCTATTTACAGGCCGAGAATATCCGAAAAGTGATCAGTGCCATGGAAAGAGACTGACAGTTCTGTATGTGAGTCATATCTTCGACCAAAAGTTTAGAGTGTAGAGCTTTCGGGAAAGAATTTTTTTGTAGTAGGACAATTAATATTGATGGGCGATAAAAAGATATATATCGTTGCAAAAATCTTTGATCAACAGGGCTGCATTGCTTACCGATGCAAGACACTTAATGAGGCGCGTTGTGTACCTGGCACACTGGAGGCGCTGAGAGCGGATGGAGTTCAAATTGTTATTCTGGACTCTCCTGAGATTTATTCTGAGTACGCACCCTATACCTACATTGAGGACTTGAAAGAATTCATCGATAAGGTCGCACAAATGAACCGAGTCGCACCCGTGTTCAGAAAGCATTGAGAAGGCTGAAAGAAACTGCCATAAAAATCGTTTTATTTTTGAGAATATCATGTTATACTGCAAATAGAGAATTGGCTGTGAGGGGGCGATACAGTGGAAAAGCTAAACGCGATTCGAGAACAGGTTATCCAGCTCTGTGATCCGCAGAAGATCCTGCTGTTTGGCTCACAGGCGAAGGGAACCGCGACAGCAAAGAGTGATATTGACCTTTGCATCATTGCGTCGACCAATGATAAGCGCTCACTGCTGACAGATTTGTATTGTGATACGGAATCTGATACGCCAATTGACTTCCTTTTGTATACGCCGGAGGAGTGGGAACACAGCGTGGCAGATAGCCAGAGCTTTGCCCACAAGCTGAACAGGGAAGGGGTTGTACTTTATGGGTGACAGCCTCCGTTATAAGGACTGGTTTGAAAAAGCGGCACATGACCTGCGAGGCGCGGAAATCTTAATGGAGCATGACGGCGGTAACGATTTAGTCGCGTTTCATTGCCAACAGGCGATGGAGAAGATGCTGAAGGGCTGGCTACTCAAAACGACAGGCGAATTGTTGGATGGACATAGCCTTGTATTTCTGTGCAGAAAGGCAACTGCGGCAGGGGCACCGTTGAAAGGTAACCTCAGAGACTGTGCGTATGTAAACCAGTTTTATATTGAAACCCGCTATCCATCTGACTCTTATATGCCTGTGTCCGAAGGGGAAGCACGGGATTGAATGGATGCCGCAAGGAAATTGATGGAGTTGCTGGCATAACGCGCAGACTACTATTTGACTACTACCGCGAAAAGCCTCGGAAGCCCTGCCTTGCAAGGCTTCCGAGGCTTTTCTTCAAAATGGCGGAAATTTGTGCAATCTCAACCAAGCCCTTGCGCCGTAGCGGTTTCCGGCTTGACGGCCTGATAACTCCGACTCTAAAGGCCGCTGGTTCGAGTCCAGTCGGGCGTACCATAAGGTGGCAACAATTCGGATATTTTAAGCGCAACGCTTAGAATACCAAAGGGTTGCCACCTTTTTTTCTTTCAAATTCCGCACTCAGAAAAAAAGATATTTTCGCGTTATTTTGGTAACTGGGGAGATTCGAACTCCCCCTTTCACAGATTCAAAGGTAAAATCCTGAGAAGCGCCCTTTTTGCGGGCGCAGAATAGAGCGATTTTTCCTCAAAATTTCATACGATCTTTCAGGTGTCTGTTTGTTGGTTTCGTCGAAGCCATCAAATAGGCGCCCTTTTTCATTTCACAACTTAATATATCAACCGGCCGGAGCATTTTTAGGATGTTCCGGCCTATTTTTTTGCTTACGAGGAGGACTTCACAATGAACGATCAGAACGAACCCGCACAGCTCCGTTTCCTTGAAGAAACCGCCATTCGGCTGCGGCAGAACGGTTTTACGGTAGAACCGATCGAGGATCACCACCTGCCCGTCTGCTGGGAAAAAGGGCGCCTCTGCCGCATCACCGGCAAGGGCAGCGTGCTGTACCGCCAGGAGAACGTGGACAGTATCCGAGCGCAGGACGCTTTGCAGGTGGTGATCGACACCGCTAAAATGACTTTGGAATACATGGCGATTCTGGAATACGCACCTCAGCTCAAGGCGACCGATCTCACCGGTGACTACCGTATCCTCGCGGACTTCGGTGACGCAGTGCTGGCGGGCCACCCCACCGAACGCGGCGTCCAATTCGTGACTTGGGAGTGGGACTTCGACCGCAAAGGCGTCCATCACGGACATTATTTTCAGGATGACTATGACGCCGCCAAACGCGACTTCACCGTGCGCGGCGGGCTTGTTCAAAAAGACGCCCTTTTTGAGCCGGAGCAGCTTGCGGAGATCTACCGCGCGCTGGCGTTCGTCCGCGAGCAGGACGAAAGCCTTTCATTTGGACGGGATCGGGAACTGGCGGAGTTGATGGAGCAGGTCGGCGGACTGCTGCCCACGGATGCTCTGCGGCAGCGAGACGCGCCGGAACAGAGCGGCATGACAATGAAATAGGTATCCACGCGGGCCGGACAGAAATGTCCGGCATTTTTTATTTTAGGAGGAAAAGATGATGGAAATTCATGGCACGATCCACTTCAAACTCATTCTTCCGCATATCCCCGGCTTTCAGCAGGAGCCGCTGCCGGAGCCTGTTTGCAGCCGCTCCCCGGAGTGCAAGGACTGCCCCTATCCCCGCCACGGTTTTCTCTGCTGGGGCGCGGACGGAACCTGCCTGCGGAGCCGAATGAACGAGATCAACGAAAAAAAGGAGGACAATGATCATGATGAGCGCAGTTTTGAGTAGTCCCAACCACCCGGAATACGGTGTGGCGACCATCCCGTTCCCCATTCCGCATGACCAGTACACATACTGCATGGAACTGCTGAAGGCGTTGGAGATCGGCGATGCGGTCAAGGCCGACTGCAAGGTGGAGGAGATCGACAGCTTCTATACTGTTCTCAAGCGAGTGGAAATGCTCACGGTCAACGTGGAGGAGCTGAATTACCTCGCCAAACGGCTGGAAAGCTTCGACACCGGCGAGGCAGCGCAGTTTCAGGCCATGGCCCACAAGCTGGAGCTTTTTGAACTGAAGGATCTCATCAACCTGACCTTCTGCTGCCAGCAAGCCACGGTCATCACTGACTTTTCCGACCTCGCCGCCATCGGCCGCGACCATTACATGAACCTGCACGGCGGCAGCGCAAGTGTGGATGAACTGAACGCGCTGGACGGCGAGGAATTGGCACAGCGGCTCATTGAAAGCGGCAGCGGCACGATCACGCCCTACGGCGTGGTCTACGACAACGGCATGAAGTTAGAGCAAATCTATGACGGCCGGTTCTTCCCTTGCTATTACTATGAGCCGAATGCCATCACGGTTGCGGTGACCTCCAAAAGCGAGCCGGAGGACACAGAGCATATCACATGGCTGTTCCTCCCCATGGTGCAGGAGGAGATCGACCGCGCCCTCCTTCGCGGGGGCATCACAGATCCCGCCGATGTCCGCCTGCGGCTGGAGGACAGCCAGCTCCCCAATGAGGTGGATGTCCTGTTGGATATGGAGCGCGAAACGCTCTCCGACCTCAACGAACTGGCAGAGGCGACGGATGGGTTGTCAAATGCGGATATGGAAAAGCTGGGCGCTGTGGTCATGCTGGCAGAGCCAAAGTCCGCGGCACAGATCAAAAACCTTGCAGAAAGCCTTGACCTCTTTGACTTCGCCCCCGGTGCGCATACGCCGCAGGAGTACGGCAAGTACATGATCCGCCAGTCCGGTCACTTCGAGTATGACGAAAACCTCGATGCTTTTTACGACTATGAAAAGTACGGCACGGAGCGCATGAATGAGGAGGACGGGATGTTCACCGACCGGGGCTATGTTGCCTACAAGGGCTATTACAGCATGGAGGAAGTGATGAACGGAAGCCAGAGCAGCCACATGGAGATGGGAGGGCTTTCACGATGATCATTCGGGCGGAACTGAAGTGTAAGCAGACCGGGTGTGAGGCAGACCCCTGTGCCGTGGATAAGGTCATCGAGCTGCCAAGCCCACGGTTCCGGCTGTTCAGCCGCGCACTGCTGGCTGATTATGATTTCATCGCAGAGAATAAAAACGCCATCCGGCACGATGAGGATGCCAGGCACTGCCTGCTCATCCTCGACGCGGAGGGAAAGGACGGTTTCCTTGTTGACCCACAGGGGTATAACTACGCCCGGTACAGCGCTTTTGTCCCCAACGCCCGCAGCTTGCTGACGCCGGATATGGGGATCGACCGCAGCTATCTTTCGCCGGCAGAGCCTTGGCGGGATGAGAGCAGGGATGAAATGCTCCGCATGACGCTGCGCGTCGATGGAAAGCCGGACTACACCCTCGTCCTCTCCGCTGACGAGGACTACCTCGACGCGGTGAAAAATTATCTTGATATTGATGTTTTCGCGGATGCCCTGCTCTGTGATATTCGTTTCAAGGTGCCTTACATCGGGGAGCTGATCTGCGACACGGATTGCCCCGCCGTGGAGGATTACAACGATTTTGCGGAAGCCTTGGAGGGCATCTGGCAGAAGGACGGGATGCTCCTGACCTACGCCGCCGTGCTGGAGGCCGAGCGGCCGGATACGCTGCGCGGAGCCTGTGAACTCCTGCGAAATCTGGACAACTATCAGCGCATCACGGAGGGTGCTTATGGTTACGGTCAGCAGCGATTGCAGGAAACGCTGGGGCTGGATGATGAAGCCATCTACGAGCTGGAGGGCTACATGGATTTTGAGAAACACGGTCAGGACTGCATGGAAAACGACTGCGTGACAAAAACAGAGTTCGGCCTGCTGCGGCGCTTGGACCCGCCGTTTCCGGAGCAGCGGCAGGGGCAGCAAATGTTTCGGTAGACTTTGCAGCAGATGTGTAGTATGTTTGCCGTTACCAAAAAGGAAAGGAAGGAAGACTAATGGCTGTAAACGCAAGAACAGAGGAATTCCAGCACATTGAAGTATTTGATAAGCCCGCGCTGTTCACCAACGGGCGTATCGCCCGCGATACCGTGCCGAAGGGCTGGTACTGCTATGACATTCGCGGCTCTGACGATGATCCCGGCGAGCTGTGTTACATGGAAGAAAATGTTGTGGTCAACCACGCAGGCTCGGTGCTGATGCCGGAAAAGCTGGCGATGCCTAAGTCCGGGCGGCTGGATGTGCGGGATGAGCTCGGTTTTCTCGATGAAGGCGACATGACGCTCCGCGAGTTCTGCGAAGCACATCAGCTCCCCTATCCCGCAGAGAACATGAAATTTCATATCCGACCTGCCCGCCCGGAGGAGGCGGGCTTATTTTATGCCCAGCACCCCGAAGAAAATAAGCGCCTTGGCGCTGTCGGCTGTGTCCGCATGGACTTCGGGCGCAACGGAAACGAGTTCTGGCATACCTGGTGGCCCCGTGGCCCGGAGGAACTGAACAGCCCCGCGTTCAAAGCGGAGTTGCAGCAGATCGTTGGTAAGCTCCGTGAAGATGTGCTGAAAAGCCGCTTCGCTATGGAGCGTTTTTGCTATGACCACGGCGGGAAAATCGACGGCGGCTATGTACAGAACTACGGCTACATCGTGGAAACGGAGCGCTACCGCTACTGCCTGCGCTGCAACCCGTCCCCTGGAGATTACAATGGTTACCTCACCGCTTACGATTTAGCTGTCCAACGGCAGAACATGGCGCGGGACAAGCCCCTGGTGGGCCGCGTTACCTATGCCAATGGCGATACACAGGAGTTTACCGATGCCGAAGCCTTTCTCAAATGCGTCCGAGAGGAATTGCCGTACCGCCCGACCACAGGCTTCCGTTACGAAGTGTTAGCCGACGATCCCAGCGTCCGCAAGCAGGTGGACGATATCGTCTTTGACCTTTATGGCGAGGAAAATCCCCGTCAGTTGGAGGAATATCAAAAAATGCCCGATCAGGGCATGACAATGGGAGGTATAAAGTGATGGACAGAAAAATGGTGAATTTTATCAAGGAGCAGTATCCCCCCGGCACCCGCATCCGGCTTAATTCGATGGAGGACCCTTATCATCCCATTCTTCCCGGCACGGAGGGCGAGGTGGACTTCGTGGACGATAAAGGACAAATTTTTATGAAGTGGGACAATGGCCGCACGCTGCCGCTCGCCCCCGGCGAGGACAGCTTCACCGTGCTGCCGCCCAAGCTGACCACCCTCAAGCTGTATATGCCCCTGACCGCTGATCTCTATGAGCGGAACGAGTACGGCGATTTCGATGACAGCAGCACATTGCTGGAGGGCGGTGAGCTGCGCGGCTATCAGGATCAGATCACGGCGGCGCTGGTGAAAAATCGGATGCCGGAGGAAACCGAGCGCGGCATCATGCATTGGTATGATGAAGCCGACAGCGTTGACCGCAAGGTGCGCTCCGCCGTCTTCACCGTAGAGGAACGTGACCGGCAGCTCTGGGGCGTGGCGGAATGCCGTGTCGCCGGGGAATTGTCGGACACGGAGCTGGAAACCTTAAAGGAATACCTCACTGGACAGGCCTCGGACGGCTGGGGCGAGGGCTTTGAGCAGCGGGAGATCTCCGTGGATGACGGCGGCGAATTGTATGTCCACTTTTGGAATTCGGACGAGTGGAGTATCCAGACGGAACAGGAGCTTTTCTCCCCCAAGCTGGCGGAGGGACTGCCGGAACTGTGCTTCTCCACGCTCCCCGGTACCGGCGAGCTCATCTGCATCAAGCGCGGTGAGAGCGGCTACTACCACAGTGATTGGAACACGGACGATCCCACGCATAATCGTGAGCTGGCGGACTATAACAATGAGCGTCTTGGGGTGACGCGGGAGCAGCGGCTGGCAATGGAGTGCGGCAGTATGCACGGCTGGAACATCCCCGGTGCGGACCCGAAAGTCTATGAGCAGAACGGGATGAAAATGGGAGGGATGACCCTTGGGTAAGAAGATATTCGAGGTATATCTTGCGAAAGAAGACGTACCCAACAACGAGGCGTATGCCAAGCTGGACTTGCCTGCCTCACTGTGGGAACTGTGGGACGCGCTGGACAAGGTACGCCTTCAGACAGATGACATCCTGTACATGGAGATTGAAGACTACGATGCCTTTGAGTATCTCTCGCCCCATTTGGACGGGTTGGACATCAGCCTCAACGAACTGAACGACCTTGCCGCGCTGCTGTCGGCGCTGGACGAGGTGCAGGAGGTTGCCTTTGAGGGATTGTTTTCCATAGAGGTGCAGAGAAAAGTAAACGCCAACGGCGGCGTCATCACGCTGCAGGATCTGCGGGATCTGGCGGTCAGCGCAAAAACCGACTGCTATCATGTTGTGGAGGCCGCGGATGACGCCCAGCTTGGCCGCTTCTACGCGGAAAATGAATTTATCCCCGAACTGGACGGCATATCCAACGAGGTATTCGAGATGCTGGACTTCGCCGGCATTGGAAGAATGATGCGGTGCAGTGAAAACGGCGTTTTTGTGGACAGTCTGTATGTACTGCGGGACGGTGAGCTAACAACCGTGCCACCCTGCCCAAAGGAACTGCCGGAAAAGCCGGAATACCTCTTCCGACTCACGCTTGGACTGCATCCCGACATTGGCGATGAGCGCACGGTGACGCTGGAGCTTCCCGCCTCGGAGAAAGAACTGGAGGATGCGCAGGAGCGGCTGGGTACGCTGCAATGGGAAAATACCGTTGTGCTTGACTATGATGGCATCATCCCCAACGCAGCCATATTTGCCGACCTGCCCATGGAGATAGAAGCCTTCAACGAGTTTGCCAAAGCAGTGAAGGATATCCCTGTCCGGCAGGTGCAGCTCCCAAAGCTGAAAGCATTGCTGGAGCAGTTCGAGGTGCAGGACATCGGGACAGCTATCCTTCTGGCAGAGCATCTGGACGATTATATCCTCACGCCGGAGCTGAGCTCCCCGCAGGAAACAGCCGTAGACCAGCTTCACTTCATGACGGATGACCACTCGGTGGAATTGCTGATTTCCCATGTAAACCTCTACGCCTACGGCTGCGACATCATCAAGGAGGACAATGCAGTGCTTTCACCCTACGGCCTGCTGCATCGCGCGGACTATCAGCCCATGCTGTCACCTGTCCAACAATCCCAGGAAATGGAGATGAAAATGAAGTAATACCATCTTGACACGCAGAAGCCATTAAAAATCATTTTAGGGGCCGATTTTCCGAAAGGGGATCGGCCCCTTCTTTTTTATGCCCTTTTTCGGGAAATCACCCCGGAAAGGAGAAAACATGCGCGATGAACAACTGCTGGCACATTGCAGGAAGTTTCGCTTTGAACGGGAAAACCGTGCTGACGGGATAAGGTGCAATCAGGAAGAAAAGGAGGCCGGACATGGCTAAGCCGCCCTTTCCCTGGATCGGCGGCAAAGAGAAGATCGCGCCCTACATCCTTCAGCTTTTCCCGCCTAAGCTGAAGCAGTATGTAGAGCCGTTTGGCGGCAGTGGCGCAGTGCTGCTCGCGCTGCCGCCGGACCCAAACCGATTGGACATTTATAACGATTTGGATGCCGAGCTGGTGAACCTGTATTCCTGCATCAAGGAACGCTCCAATGTTCTGCTGCGGGAGCTGAAATTCCTGCCCATCCACGGCCGCAAGCTCTTCGAGTATTACCGCGACTTTGTTGCCCATAAGGAGGTCTACTTTCAAAATGTGCAGGCGGAGATCGAGTGTCTGGGAGATCGCTCCTGCTTTACGGAGGAGCAGGCAGGAGAACTGCTCCCCATCTTTCAGGAACGGCTGGCTCTTTTCGATGTGAAGCGAGCGGCAGCGTATTACCTTGCTATTCGCGGCAGTTTCAGCGCAACGGTCACATCTTTCGGCGTTAAGGGAATGGATGTGGAACATCTTCTGAAAATGTTTCCGCCAGTGTCCGCACGACTGAAGGACGTGCCACTGGAGAACAAAAACGCCTTGCAGCTCATTCGGGAGCGGGACCGAAAAGAAGGCCTTATCTATGCCGATCCACCCTATGTCAAAACAGAGCGTCTTTATCGGATCGCCGGAAAGTTGGGACGTTTCCGAAGATTCCATGTCCGGCTCTGGCAAATACTGTCCGGCTGCGAAGGCTATGTCGTCCTCTCCTACAACGACTGCCCCTTTATCCGAAAGCTCTATCAGGATTGGTACATCTTATCCTTCCAGCGCAGCAATCCGCTCTCTCAGAAAAAGGGCTCGTCCTTCGGCGAACTCATCATCACCAACTTCGATCCGCGTCCCTACATGACCCACCAGCTAAACCTCTTCGACGAGCCTCTGGGCGAATGGGAGCTGAAGCTGGTCCATATCCCAAAACATCCACCGAGGAGGAAAACAGCATGAAATTCAATTTGAACCATGATCCTAACAATAAAACTCTTTCTATTCCCCGCGCCGCTTTGCAGCTCTCCGGACTTGCAGGCGTCAGCGACCTGATCCTCCATACCGACAGCGGCTGTATCCTGCTGCTGCCGGGAGACCCTACCGTGGCGGAGCTGCTGAAAACCATTTCTCTCATCTCTACCGTTGCGCCGCAGCTGATCTCCCGTCTGGCGGAGCGAAGCCAGATGGCAATGGAGACCGGAATGACGGAAACGGCGTGCGGCACCTGTGAACACGAACCTCACTGCTCCGGCCTTGAAATTCCGCCCTGCCAGCTGGCGGAGGCGGGGATCTCGCCCACTGCCGCGCTGGAGTCCTTTGTAGAGGAGGGCAGAGTCATCGTGCAGGCAGCGGAGAAAACCGCCGCAGATGTGCTCATCGACGATCTGGACGATGATGTCCGCACCATGCTGGAGGATTCCGGTGTGCGGATGGAGGGCGTATGCCGCCTGCTGGAAAAGGAGGAAATCTCAGAATGAATGACACCTATCTCTACCCCTATTCCTCTGCCGAGGCGAGAGATCGGAACGAGCTTTCCCTCTGGCGGGAGAGCCACAAGGCGAACATCGCCTGCCGCAACGCCATCGAGGACACCATCCGTCAGAATTTCGACGGAATGCATCTGGACAAGAACTGCATCACGCCGGTGCTGGACGAATACGGCTACAAGCGCACCGCGTGGGTGCTTGCCAACACTTTGCACGAACTCAAGTGGGACGGGCGCTTCGGCCATGCCAACAAGCAGTGGGTGGAGTGCGCCTGCATCCCCAAAGACATCAACCACAACAGCGACTTTGTTGTCCGAAGCCATCCGGCTGTGCTGGATGGCTTCGTCACTTTCTACCGCAAGGCAGTGCAGGCGCTGAATCTGTTCGGCGCGGAGCATTGCGTCGGTGACCGCGCGGAGCAGGACTTCACCGGCAAGGTGCTGGTGCTGTCGCCGGAGGCACTGCAGGAGCAGTATTGGGGGCAGGATTACCAACTTCTGTATGCTCGGAGCGGCTTTGGATGCGCGCCTCATTCCAGTGGTCGAGCAGTCTTTGCCACCTGCCTCTCGGACGGAGAAACAGCCAGATGGAACCGGGAGGATTTCATTGGCGTACTGCATGACAAGTTTCTTCCGGAATGGGCAAAGCCGAAGCTGGCAGAGCTGAACGCACAGGAGCAGACCAATGCCCCCACTATGGGCGGCATGAATATGAAGTGAGGAGGATGTCTGAATGTGCATGACCTATTACACCGTGGACGATCTCCGCCCCGGAAGACCCGGCTGGGATGTGAGACAGTTCTCCGCACTGGCGGAGGCCATTACCCATTACCGGACGCTCCCTATGGACGGGGTCCGCGTGCTTGGCATGGCGGATGACGCCCACGCTTATGAACTCATCCGCTGTGTACGCCTTTTCCTTGGCGATGCCCAGGGTGAGGACGTTCTGGCGGCAGATTACCGGCGCAGCGGCTTGACGAAAAAGAATGCTGCTTTGAAAAATGCGCTGGACGTTTGCTTAGAAGTCCTGCATCCCCGTTTCCTGTTGGAGCCGGAGCGTTTGGTTCCCGTTCCCCATCGCAGAAAGCTGCGGGAAGAGCTGCGGGAGGCGCTTCTCTGGCAGGGCTATGAAGGAAACTATGATTCCGCCATTCGCACTGTTTTTGTAGAAGGCGCTGGTTGGCTCTCACCCCAGGATGTGAAAAAGCAGAGGCAGCTTCCTCTGGTGTTGCGCTACCGGGTAGACGGTATGTCGAAAGACGGTGCCTACCTCTCCTTAGAGCTGGAGCCTTGGGAATATGACCTTCTGCTGGAACAGACGAAAAATCACTATAAAAATAAAGAAAAGAGGAACACAAAATGAAACGAATGCTATCTCTCTGCGCTGCGGCGTTGTGCCTGACTTTGGCACTGACGCCCACTGCGCTGGCGGCGGACTTTGAACCCGCGGTACCGGACGCCAAGGTCTGCTATCCCACCTCCATCGTCCGAAACGACGATGGCACAGAACTGAAGAAAATCTATGATCTGAGTCCGGAAGACGATCCTGCGGGCATTCCCCGCTCGGACTTTCGGCAGGACGGCTTTCAGTACACCCTGACGGATCTTCTGAAGCAGGAGCTTCCGGAAAACGAGAGCCGCCAGCATACGGAGCATGTTTCTATCGAGAGCGCCAAAAAGGATATGGAATCCGTGCTGGCGCTGCTGCCGCAGGAGCGTGAGTTCATCACGGACGATGGGCTTATGGGAACCCTGACACTCCGACTTGACACCGTGCAGGTCGAGCCGTCTGGCTACGGCAGTTCTACAAAGCAGCTTTCCGTCAAGCGCAGCTATCCCAATCTTGCCGAGCAGGATACACAGTACATCCCCAAGAGCATTGAGGACGGCGGCAAAAACCTGACGCTCTCCGACATTCAGTGGCAGACCGACAATACCGCCAACATGGACGGTTATGCCGTGGCAGACCGCTATACCGCCGTCGCCACCTACACCGGCAGCACCACCAGCAGCTACGTCAAGGGTTACACCGTCACGGCGGACTATACCGGCACGGTGAGCCGCATCGCATTAAATCGCGTTCGCTATGTTGCCATTTTCGAAGGCATGCCTATCCAGCCCGCAGAGCCTGCAAAAACCGCCGGCGCAATGTCCTCGCTCCGCTGGTCCTATGTGCTCATCCCCATCGGAGTCGTGGCCGCGGCAGGCGCGGGCGTCGGCGGCGCGCTGCTGGTAAAACGCAAAAGAGAAAATGCAGATGAGGAGGAGACAGAAGAATGAAAAAGATCATCACCCTTTGCCTGAGCCTTTGCATGACAGCAGCTCTGGCGGCTCCGGCGTATGCGCTGGAATACAGTATCGATGCGCCGGACGATTACGACTTCGGCAGGAATACCTCCATCGATGTCATTCACACGGCGGATGGCGGCGCCATGCGCAACGAAGATGTGAGCAAGAACGCAGCGCTCATTCCGCCCGTCTTTGGCTCGGAGAGCATGAATGCGCTGCATACCGGCGAATACCTGACGCCGAATCTTGCGCCGCGCACCCTTCCCACGGCTGGCGCCGTGATCAGCGGCAACGGCGATGTGGTTACCCCAGGGAGTACGGTGAGCAGCGGCAACGGCTATCAGCCCGCTGTGCTGTTCACAGATGTGACGAGTGAGCTCTACTACATAAACGGTTCCCTCGGCAAGATCGAGATCCCCACGCTGGGTCTGAGCGTGAGGATCTATCAGGGCACGGACAGCAAGACGCTCGCCAAAGGCGTTGGGCATTTTGAAGATACCTCCATCTGGGAGGGCAATGTCTGCCTCGCCGCCCACAACCGCGGCGCCAACAGCTACTTCGGGCAGATCCACACGCTGAACATCGGGGACAAGATCACCCTGACGACCAAGCTGGGGACGCGCACCTATAAGGTGACGGACGTCAGCAAGGTCAGCGAGACAGACCGCAGCGGTCTTGCGGACGCAAGTGAAAACCTGCTGACGCTTTACACCTGCGTTCGCAATCAGCGCGACCAGCGCTGGTGCGTCACCGCAGTGGAAACTTGATTTTTTCTCCGTTTTGCCGGATCGGTTCTGTTCGACTTCTGCCCATCGCCTGTGATATGGTGAAGCTGCGAGAAGGATTTCCACACACATTTAGAATGGAGGCAGAACAATGAACAGAGCGAAGAATACCGGACTCGTCCTCTGCGGCCTTGTGCTGGGGCTTTCGTTGAGTGCTCCTGCGGCGCAGGCGGTGGAATCGCTGAAAGCGACGCTTTCCACCAACCGCATCCTTGTAGACGGGCAGGAAGTCCGCCTGACGGCGTACAACATCAACGGAAATAACTATGTTATGCTGCGCGACATCGGCAGAGCGGTCGGCTTCAATATCTACTGGGACAGCGATAGCAAATGCGTGCAGGTCGAGTCGGACAAGCCTTACACTGGTGAAGCACCGGTAAAGTCCACTACGACAAAGCCTGTAGAGCAGCCTGCGCAGACAGACGTTGCCGCTGCAAAGCAGGACATCATTGACCGCACCAATGCGCTGCGGCGCGAAAATGGTGCTGCCGCGCTGCGCGTCAACGACAAGCTCATGCAGGCGGCGCAGGTCCGGGCCGACGAGATGGCCTCCAGCAGTGTCTACTCTCATACCAGACCGGATGGACGACGAAACACCTCTGTTACCGATTGCCCGTATGTAGGAGAGAATATCCACCGCATCGCAGATTGGGCGCTGCAGGGTAAATCGGTATCCGAGGCCGCCGTGTGGTCATGGAACCTCTCCGGTGGACACCGGGACAATCTCCTCGAAAAGAATTACGCCGAAACCGGCGTGGGACTTTCAAGAGGAGTCAATGACAGCGGCGAGGCGTGCTGGTACTGCGTCCAGCTCTTCCTATGGAATGGCTACTCCATAAGTTGGGTAGATACTCCGGCAGCCAAGTAAAATCAAACAACATCAACGTGAAGCAGACCGAGAAAAACCGGTCTGCTTCTTCATTATCTCTAAATGACAATAAGGAGGAACCAACCTTGAAAACACTTAGAACAAGGATCATGTCGGCGTTTCTTGTCATTATGACATTATTGACGCTGCTTCCGACTTCTGCACTTGCCGCTTCCAGCACCGGAACCGGCATCAAGCCCACCAGCAACACAAACTACTGGACAACGCGGCTTCTCCATGACGGTACGCCGTACAGCTATAAGCCGCCGATGGCGGCAGGCAAAATGCTCTACTGCATGGATCGCGGCTATGGCTATCGCTGGGGTACGGCATCGTTCCTCAACTCTTACACCTATACCTCTGCCACCGGCGCGGACGCAGACGCTGTCCTGAAAACGGCGCTGGCGCAGAGCGGCATGGGTGAGCTGGACGCCCAGCAGCTTGAAAACTTCAAGTGGATGATGACCTATATCGTGGACTATAAGGGTGACATCCCCGGCAGCCTGTTCATGGCCGCGCAGACCTATGTATGGGATCACCAGTCTTTCAAGGGCGAAGGCGATGGTGACATCGATGGCGGCGGCTACGCCAACGCTGATACCTATGAAATGTACTTGGGCTACACCGACTGGATGTTGAAAGAAAAAGCCAAGGAGGATGCGGAATTCCAGAAGCAGATTGAGGAGTACGCCGCCAAAGGCATCATTGCGTCTGTCGTTGAGGATGAAGCCGCAAAATGGGCGGTGTGGGCAAAGTCCAGCGTCAAGGGACGCCAGAGCTTCTTCAATTACTATGCGCCCCGCAAACTGGTGGTGAATGATGCTCCCGTGCCGGATAAGCCCACGCCTCCTGCCGGCGATGCGGACATTACCTTGCGAAAGGTGGCTGCTGGAACGACCCGCGGGCTGGACGGTGCAAAATTCAACATCTACCGTGACGGTCAGATCGTCGGCAGCGATGTGACCAAAAACGGCGGCATTATCGAAGTCAATAACGTGACGAAAGGCTTATGGTCTTTTGTAGAAGTGGAAGCTCCGGCAGGCTACTGCGCAGATTCCACCCCACTCAGCGTCTATGTGGACACCACGGATGGAGACAAGCAGTATACCGTTACCGCTACGAACTATGAACTGCCCAGCATGAAGATCATCAAGACCGATGCGCAGACCGGCACACCGATCCCCGGTACGGTGCTGTCCATTAAATCCGTGACCGGCAGCTATTCTACCTCCGTCACCACCGGCTCGGACGGTTCGGCAACCCTTTCAGACATCCCCGCTGATGTGTATGTCGTCCGGGAGGAATCCGTGCCGGAGCCTTATGTAGTGTCTCACACCGAGCAGACCGTAGCGCTGCGCCCCGGCAAGACCTCCGAAGTCATCTTCGTTGACTATGAAAAGCCGGGACTCGAAATTTTGAAGAAAAACATTGCCACCGGAGAGCCTATCGAGGGCGTGACCTATCTCATTGAGCAGATCGACGGCAGCTACTCCACCAGCGCCACCACGGACAGCGCGGGGCGCATCTTCCTCGATTCCATCCCCGTGGGCAGCTATCGCATCACGGAGAAAAATGTGCCTTCCAATGTCATTCTCTCTGAGATCCCGCAGGAGGTACATCTGGAAGCAGGCTGCACCAGAACGGTGACCTTCTTCAACGCGGTCAAACCCTCCCTGACGATCCTGAAGCGAAACAGCGTCACCGGTGATCCTCTCTCCAATGCCAAATTCCATATCTATTATGGCTCGGATAATACCACCACCGGCGAGATCAACGACCTCGGTGTGTTCACAACGGCCTCCGACGGTAAAATCACCATCACCGATGTAAACCGTGGCTGGTACAAACTGGTAGAGGAGTCCGCTCCAAAGGGCTTCGGCATTCAGGGCAGCGGGGTCACCGAGTTCTATCTGGAAGCCAATACCTCTAAGACCGTGACCGTGGACAATGTTCCTCACAGTGCCCTTGTTGTGTATAAGTACGATGCAAAGACCGGAAAAGGACTGGAGGGCTGCCGATTTGAACTGAGATATTTAGGCGGCGGCACTTCCGGTACTGGCGGTACAGTCATCGGGACCTATCTGACCGGACCCAACGGAGCGTTCACCGTGACAAACCTCGAAAAAGGCACTTATATCTGCCAGGAGATTGAGAGCGACGGAAATCACATCATCGACCGCGAACCCCAGACGGTGTGGATCTCCGGCGAGGATCAGGATGTGGTGACGCTCCGCTTTGGCAATGCGCCGCTCGGCAGCCTGCTCATTACAAAGCTGAGCAATGACAGTAAGCACGAACCGCTCTCCGGCGTAGAGTTCCTTTTGACCGACAGCAGCGGCCATTATCTCGGCAATGACAACGGCCGCTTCACCACCAATGCCGCGGGCGAAATTCTGGTGGATGGTCTGGAACCCGGCATGACGGTCATTGCCCGTGAAGTCAGAGCAAAAACGGGCTACCTGTTGGATGACAGCCCCCAGCACGCGCTCATCAAGAGCGGCGAAACGGCGCATTTGCAGTTTCTGAACCAGCCTGCCGGAAATCTCATCATCCGCAAGGTCAGCTCCGGCCCCAACGGGGAGCCGCTGGAGGGCGTAGAGTTTAAGATCACCTACGCGGATGGCAGCTTCGTTCCCGACGCCAACGGCGAACTGTCCAGCAACGGCATTTATTACACCAATAAATCTGGTGAGATCCGCATCTCCGGCGTCGTCGGCACCGTGGTAGCAACGGAAACCAAGACGATTCCGGGCTTCACCATTGACGAAGCGACCCGCACACAGACCGTAGTAGTTAATCCCAACGACACGCAGACGCTGACCTTTTACAACAAACCCACTACAACATTGATTCTCCAGAAATACATTTCCGGCACGAAAAATGAACCGCTTGCCGGGGTACAGTTCCTTGTGACGGACTCCTCCGGTGCGGTAGTCGGCCCCAACAACGGCTACTATACCACCGACGCTGCAGGCCAGATCGTCATTGAGGGTCTGACCGACGGCATGACTGTTACCGTAAAAGAGGTCAAATCTGTGGATGGATTCGTGTTGGACGGGACACCGCAGAGCATTAAGATCGACCAGAACCAGTCTCCCCAGCGCATGACTTTCTGGAATGAGCGACAGGGCGCGCTGATTATCAACAAGCTGTCCTCTCTGGACCGCAAGACGTCGCTGGAGGGCGTTACCTTCAAAATCACTACGGCTACCGGCGAGTTCGTCCCCGACGAAAACGGAAAAATCAGCTCCAACGGTCTGTACTATACCGACGAAAACGGGCAGATCATTCTCAAGGGCGTCACCGGCACACTGGTGGTGACAGAGGAAAAATCTGTCCCCGGTTACACCATCGACAAAAATACCCGCACACAGACCGTGGTGGTCAACCCCAATGACACGCAGTCCCTCTATTTTTATAATGCTCCCATCGGTGGGCTGGAACTGGTGAAAGTGAATGCGGCGGACAAAACCCAGCGCATCCCCAACACCACCTTCGAGATCCGCCGTGTCAGCGATGGCGGACTGGTGGACACCGTCACCACCGGAACGGATGGCCGCGTGTATGTGCCGCTGGAAAGCGGCAGCTACTATGCCGTGGAAACGGAGGCAGGCAAGGGCTTCCAGCTGGACAATACCCCCATCTATTTTGCCGTGGAGGATGGTAAAACCACAACCAAAACGGTGACCAACAAAGCTATCTCCGGTATCCTGATCCACAAGGTCGATTCGGCCACCGGCGAGGGCATCTACGGCGTTTCCTTCATTCTCTACGACAGCGGCAACAATCCCATTGCGCAGGAGACAAGCGATGACCGAGGTTATGTCCGTTTTGAAAATCTGACAGCTGGACGCTACTATCTGCGTGAATTGGAAAATGAGGGATATATTCCCGACACGCAGAAAAAGACCGTGTATGTAAAGTCCGGCGAAACCACAGAAATCGAGTGGAAGAATACGCCCATCACTGGTCAGATCCAGATCGTCAAGACCTCGGAAGATTACAACTCGATGAATGGCTGGCCCGCCGGAACGCCGATCCCCAACACTGTCTTTGAAGTTTACAACGCCCGCACCAACCGTCTGGTGGATACCATCAAGACGGATAAAAACGGCTTGGCGGTCAGTAAGCTCCTGCCTTTGGCGCGGTACAAAATCGTAGAATCCAAGGCGGCGGAGTTTTATGGGCTGGATAAGACGCCCATCGAGGTGGAGATCGAGTACGCCGGTCAAATCGTCAAGGCAAGCATGACTAACAAATCCCTCTCAACGAATGTGTCAATCAAGAAGACCGGCTATGTGGAGGTCATGCCGGGGCAGCTTGTCCGCTACAATTTTGCCGACATTGCCAACAACTCTACCACGGCGCTGGAGTCTTTTTATTGGAGAGACACTTTGCCCGTCAAGGCGGTTCGGCTCCAGACCATTTACACCGGCACGTGGAACACCCCCGGAAATTATAAGATCGTGTACAAAACCAATCTCAGCGGCGATACCTGGCGCACGCTGGCGGATAATCTGAGTACATCCAAAAACTATGTCTTGGATGCCTCTCCTGCGGCGCTGGGACTTGCTTCCAATGAGTATGTGACGGAGTTCATGGCGGCGTTCGGCATCGTACCTTCAAACTTCCGTCAGGTAGAGGCGCCCCGCGTAGATTGCAAGGTGCTTTCAAAGCTCGCCGGTGGTACGCAGTTCGTCAACACGTCGGATGCGGGCGGCGTCTACAACGGGCAGTGGATCATGGCGACCTCCCGCTGGGTCACCCGTGTCTATGCCCCCAGCAAGCCCCTGCCTCGCACCGGTTATTAAGGACTAACAACGGATGCCGCTCCGCAAGGGGCGGCATCCCCATTTTAAGGAGGTTGAGATTTCTTGAAATACAGAAAAATGATTATTCTGACATTGACGCTTCTGCTTCTGACCACCCTCTGCTGCACCTCGGCACTCGCTGCAGGCGGGGATGTCGCGGGAGCGGTAGAGCAGACATGGACGGAGGCGGCCAAGCAGATCAAGAGCGTGGTGGAGAAGGTGGTGTTCCCTGCATTGGATATGATCCTCGCCATCGCATTCTTTGTGAAACTTGGCGGCGCGTACTTTGATTATCGCCAGAGAGGACAGTTTGAGTGGACCGGCCCCGCCATCCTCTTTGCCTGCCTGATTTTCAGCCTGATCGCGCCGAAATACATCTGGAATATCATTGGGATCTAATTCGTGAAGAAAGAATTGAAAAATCGAATCCGGACTCTCCTGCCAGAGGCAACGAATAAGACACAATGGTTGCTTTGCCGGCGAATGCTGTAGGCCTATAAAGTCACCTTTTACACCTCACAAAGATAGGCTTGCATAAAAAGCGTTATCTTGATATAATACTATCAAGAAATTGATAAGGAGGGCTTTCTATGCAAATCAGACCATCCTCTGCTCTGCGGAATGAGTATACGCAGATCTCCGAGCTGGCAAAGGCATCCGGTGAACCGATCTTCATCACGAATAAGGGTGAAGATGACGGTGTTTATATGAGCATGGCAGCATACGAGGAGCGAGAAAAAATGTTCCGACACCGCGACAAGATCTATGCCGCGGAAATCAGCAGACTGAGCGGAGAGCCTGTCTGCACGCCGGAGGAGCTTGACGAAAGAATGGAGGAGCTGTTCCGTGCCTACGAAAAGTAAGCTGGTCTATCTTCCTCCCGCTCAACATGACTTTGAGGAGATCGTAAAGTATCATATTACGGAGGCGGGAACTCCCTACGCGCGGAAAATCTACAGTACAATGAAAACGGCCATAAACCGTCTGCGAGATTTCCCGCTGATGGGGCAAACGCATCCGGACCCGATCCTCGCCGCAAACGGATACCGAAAACTGGTTTTGACAAAAACCTATGTGGCGGTCTACAAAGTGATTGGCGACACCGTTTACATTTATGCGATCGTCAATGGCACGACAGACTATCCCCGTCTTTTGAAGTGATCACTGTTTTGGGATGATGAATATGTCGACAGAAAACGAGTATTTAGCAAAGACGGAATCCTTGCAAAAAGAATTGGAGCCGGTGTGCCGGGTTATCACGGAGACAGTCAAAGCCGAGGCGATTTATCTCTTTGGCTCCCGTGCTTATGGTACGCCAACCGATGATAGTGACTACGATTTGTGCGTCATTATCCCGGAAAATTCCATGCGTCCGGTGGATGCGGTCAAGGCGATCCGCCGTGCGCTCCTTCCGCTGCAAACCATGTCTTTGGATATACTCGTATACCGTGCCGATACATTCTTCCGCCGCGCGCAAGGCGTGACAATGGAGCGTAAAATCAAGCGGGATGGTATCCCCCTATACGAGAACTTTTCCCACAAATCATAATACCAATTATCGCGACAAGGCCGTCGCCCGAAAGGGCGGCGGCCTTGTCGTGTCTCCGGAGGTGAATGAACAATATTTATTTGGGACTTTGTCGCCGCGACAGTCCTGGATCAGTTGGTAGATTGGTTCTACGGGCAGATCGTGGGCTTTCTCGGCAACTTCTTTGCCCTCATGGGCAATATGGGCGTGGAACTGTTCGAACTGGAATGGGTCAGCGCCATCGTCCTCTTTTTCTCCCGCCTTGCGTGGGCGTTATTTACGGTCAGCGTGGTGGTCTGCGCCTTTGAATGCGGTATCGAATACTCCACCGGCAGGGGCAATTTACAGCAGACTGCCCTGAATATCATCAAGGGCTTTCTGGCGGTGAGCCTGTTTACCGTTGTCCCCGTCCGGCTCTACGCCCTATCCGTGTCGCTGCAGGGTACCTTTTCCGCGGGGCTTACCGGCTATGGACGGAGCATTGGTGAGGTGGGACAGGACATCATCACCGAACTCAGCGAGATACAGACACTTGCAGATGTGGTGAACAGCTCCCACTTCGGCCTTGGCATCATCACCAGCCCCATCATGCTTCTCTTTTGCGTGATCCTCATGGGCTACGCGGTGCTGAAGGTGTTTTTCGCCAATCTGAAACGCGGGGGCATTTTACTCATTCAAATTGCGGTGGGCAGTCTTTATATGTTCAGTGTCCCACGGGGCTATTTGGACGGCTTTATGGGCTGGATGCGGCAGGTCATCGGCTTGTGCCTGACCGCCTTCCTCCAGTCCACCATCCTCGTTGCGGGGCTTATGGTGTTCAAGGATCACGCACTGATGGGCGTGGGGCTCATGCTCTCCGCCGGTGAAGTGCCCCGCATTGCCGGCAGCTTCGGTCTGGACACCACAACAAAGGCCAATATTACGAGCGCCGTGTATACGGCGCAGTCCGCGGTGAATGTGACAAGAACCATCGCCGCGGCGATCAAGTAAAGAGGTGTATATAAAATGACTCAGCCAACACGGAAACTTACGATGGGGAGCCTGTTCGATGGAATCTCCGGCTTTCCTCTGGCTTCGGTGCGGTATGGCATCGAGCCGATCTGGGCCAGCGAGATTGAGCCGTTCCCCATACTGGTATCAAAGATCCGTTTTCCCCGCATGGAGCAGATGGGGGACATTACAAAGCTGAGCGGCGCGTATCTGCCGCCTGTGGATATTATCTGCGGAGGCAGCCCGTGCCAAGATCTCAGCTGTGCTGGCTTGCGGGCTGGTCTAACCGGCGCACGATCTGGCCTCTTTATGGAACAAATACGGATCATTCAGGAGATGCGAGATGCAGATAGAAAATCTGGAAGGACAGGAATCCATATTCGGCCGAGATTCGGGATCTGGGAAAATGTCGTCGGTGCTCTCTCAAGTGGGCGGGACGCTGAAACGGGTCAAAAAAAGCCTGGGGCGGATTTTCAAAAAGTCCTCGAAGCGTTCCTCCAAGTTGAAGAACCATACCTTCATGTTGTTAGACCTGAGACCGGGCGCTGGGAATATGCTGGGGGCATATTGGGAGTACGATCCTCCATGGCTTGGATCGTTTGGGATGCTCAACACTTCGGAGTGCCCCAAAGACGCCGTCGAGTGTTCCTTGTGGCAGATTTTGCAGGCTACAGCGCCATCCCGATACTCGCTATCCCAGACAGCGTGCCTGGGTATCCTGCGCCGCGCAGCCTGCCGCGGCAAATCGCTGCCACCCTTATTGGAAGTAGCTTTGCGTATGCAGGCAGGGCTTGACCCGCCCGCGCCCATATCCGGCGAAGCGAAAGCCTACCATATCAATCAGCGCAATGAAGGCATTGACCTGGACGGTGTGTCCGGTGCATTGATGGCAACGCAGAACCTCCAAATGCAGACCTTTATCACAAATCCAAGCAGCAGTCAGAATGGTCCGCAAACGCAGATCGCATTCGCCGCCAACCAGCGGGACGAGGTGCGGGATCTGCACGATGTGGCGGGTGCGCTGGGCGCACAGCCGGGGATGAAGCAGCAGACCTTTGTCGCTGGATTTTCTGCTGGAGCTGGCGCGAGCGCCGGGACCATTGGATATCAGGAGGATGTAGCGCCCACGTTGAAAGGCAGCCCCAGCGGGAACTGTATGCCCAGCATCCTCTGCATCAACGATCAGGGCGGGCAGATCATGGAGTGCAGTGAGAACGTCACCGGAACCCTGCGGGCACAGGAACACGGGCACCAGCCTCTGGTGCTGCGTCCGACAGGGCCCAAAGTTTATGAAAACCATGGCATTGACGGAAGATACACGGGGCCGCACGATGTAGCCCCCACCATGTCCGCCCGCTATGGGACCGGAGGGAACAACATTCCCCTTGTACAGCAGGAGGAAGTCATCTGCATTGCAGGCAACGCCATTGACCGCCAGCCACAAAACGGCGGCAACGGCTTCGGCTGGCAGCGGGACATTTCCTATACCCTGACCACCTCGGATCGCCACAGCGTCTATGCCCGTCAGCGGGTAGATCAGTTCAAGGACGATGAGATTGCCTCCACGGAGAGCGCGCGGCAGCATAAAGATGCCACGGACCTTGTCTGCCAGCCAACCTCTACCTGGGATGCGGACTGCCGGAATCTCATTCGCCGCCTCACACCGCTGGAGTGTGAACGGCTCCAGGGCTACCCGGACGGTTGGACCGATGTCCCCGGCGCTTCGGACTCCGCACGCTACAAAGCCCTCGGCAACAGCGTGGCCATCCCCTGCGTGGAATACCTCATGCAGCGGGTGGCTATGGTCATTACGCTTGATTTGGAATGGGATTTTTAGTTGGCTTTGGTCATAGCTTTCGCGCTTGCTTTCGGGTATCTTGGCTTTACCATTAAAAAGACAGGAGGAACTGCTATGGCAGAAAAAACGCGCAACCTCTGCGCTGAAATTCCCTTGGAGCTGCATACCAAAGTACGGCAGCGACAGGCGGAATCCGGCGAGACACTGAGCCGGTACATGACCGCGCTCATCACAAAATATTATGAAATGGAGGAAAATGTGAAGATGGACAAGGACAATGTGAGGACGGTGGCGTTTCAGGTGCCCACCGAGCTGTTTGAGCAGCTCAAGGCATACCTCAAGCGGAATGGCATCAAGCAGAACGCCTTCTTCCTGGACTGCATCCGGCAGGCGCTGGCGGAGGACACCGGCACTGCCGAAGAATAAGAAATACATCGCGCGAACCGCTGCTGAGATCTTCGGCAGCGGTTTTGCTTTGGAGGAACAAAATGTTTATTTACCCCGAAAACCTGAAAGCCAAGCCCATGCTGTGGCTCTGGCTGCTGCGGGACATTGCCATGATCGGCATCGGCGCTTTGCTCTCTGTGCTGGCGCTGACCCAGGGCCTCGGCATGGGACTGCTGGTGGTCACGGTGCTGTACGCCTTCCTCACCATTCAGGTGGATGGCAGCAGTATCTTAGACTTCCTGCGCCGTGCCGCCTGTTTTCTCTTTCTGCGGCAGCAATACTACGAATGGAGGCTGGACCCATGAATCGGAAACAGAAAAAGGAGCTGCGCCAGCGGCAGTCGACACGGCAGCTCATGGGCATCGTCCGTGTGACGCCCCACGGCATCGTGACAGATTCCGGAGAGCGGGTCTTCTTCCTGATCCAGCCGGACAACCTCTCCGTCCTGTCCCCGGAGGTCATCCGGGGCCGCGTCCGCTCCCTCACCATGCTTCTCAGCACACAGCCCTCGCTGGAAATTCTGGCGCTGGACTCCCGCGAATCCTTCCAGCGGAACAAGGAATATTACCTGCGGCGCTTGGAGGAGGAAACGGAGCCTGCCGTGCGGGAGCTGTTAGAGCGGGACATGGCCCATTTGGACGCCATCCAGTTCTCCTCCGCCTCCTCCCGCAAATTTGTGCTGGTGCTCCCACTGGACGAAAAAGCCGGTGCGGACGAAAGCACACTGCGGCAGTTGGAGAAAAGCATCTGCGACCATGGGCTCCGCGTGCGTCTGACGGAGGAGCAGGACGTCAAGCGCCTGCTGGCGATCTACTACCGGCAGGATCTCACCACGGAGGTATTCCGTGATTTCGATGGAGAGGAGTATGTACATGGCTAAAAAGAAAACAAAACCGAAAAAGAAAGCGGCAGAGCAGGTACAGCGTCCGAAGGACTTTCTGGATATGATCGCGCCCGCGGCGGTGAAGTTCAACACAGATCACTTCATCCTCGGCAGCCGGTATCACACGGCAATGGCACTGAAAAGCTACCCGCCCATGACGGATGAGCTGGCGCTGCTGCGGGGCCTTGGCGATATGGGCGGCGTCAATCTGCGCCTGACGGCGCGGCAGGTCACGCCCGCCGAGGAGGACGCCATTCTCCACGCCGCCACCAACAAAAGCCGCATGGAGCGGAGCAACACCAACGATTACAAGCAAAGCGTCACGGCGGATGCCAACCTGCGGGATATGGCGGAGCTGCTGGCGAAGCAGCGGCAGGAAAAGGAGCCGCTCATCCACTGCGGCGTTTACTTGGATATTGCCGCCGCGGATACGGAAAAGCTGCGCGCGGCGCGGGACACCGTATCCGCCCAACTGGTTCGCTCCCGCATGGGCGCCGATCCGCTGCTCCTGCGCCAGCGGGAGGGCTTTCTCTCCGCCAACCCCGCGGGCGGCAGCCAGCTTGCCAATTTTGCGGAGCGGGTATTACCCGCACGCAGCGTTGCCAATCTATACCCCATGAACTATTCCGGCAAACCCGATCCCAAGGGCTTCTTCATTGGCCGGGACCGCTTCGGCTCCAACATCATCGTGGACTTCGACCGCCGTGCTTCTGACAAGACCAACGCCAGCGCCCTCATCCTCGGCAACACCGGACAGGGCAAAAGTTATCTTCTGAAGCTCCTGCTCTGCAATGTGCGGGAGGCGGGAAAGAGCGTGATCTCTCTGGACTCCGAGCATGAGATGGAGGACGAGTGCCGCGCCCTGGGCGGCTGCTTTTTGGACTACTTAAGCGGGCAGTACCGCATCAACCTGCTGGAGCCGCGCTGCTGGGACGATGGCAGCGGGCCGGAAGACCCGGACGCGCCGGACGCTTTCCGGGGGACGCTGCTCTCCCAGCACATCTCCTTCCTGCGGGATGTGTTCCGCGTCTACAAGGGCTTCGACACGCCCCACATCGACACGCTGGAGCTGATGGTGGAGCAATTATATAAAAAGTGGGGCATTACCGACCGCACGGACTTTACGTCGATGCGGCCGACCGATTACCCAATCCTCTCCGACCTCTACGATACGATCCAGGAAGCCTATGACAACTATGACGCCGCCGGTCTTTATCCGCGGGAGATGCTGCGGGATCTGCTGCTGGGACTCCATTCCATGTGCCGCGGCGCCGACGCCCGGTTCTTTAATGGGCACACCAATATTGACCGTTCCAAATTCCTTGTTTTCTGTGTCAAGGGACTGGATAACATGGCGGAGAATCTGCGGAACACCCTGCTGTTCAGTCTGCTGTCCTATATGTCGGATCAGCTTCTGACGCTGGGCAATTCCGTAGCGGCTATTGATGAGCTGTACCTGTGGCTGTCCGATCCCACCGTCATCACCTACATCCGCAACGCGCTTAAAAGAGTACGAAAAAAGGAATCCGCCCTGTTTCTCGCCAGCCAGAATCTGGAGGACTTCACCCAGCCGGGGATACGGGAGCTGACACGCCCCCTCTTTTCCATCCCCGTCCATCAGTTCATCTTTAACGGCGGCAACGTGGACAAGAAATTCTTCATGGATAACCTCCAATTAGAGGAATCTGAGTATGCCCTGATCCGTGACCCGCAGCGCGGCTCCTGCCTCTACAAGTGCGGCAACGAGCGGTATCTCTTGCAGGTGCAGGCCCCGGAGTACAAGCAGGCCCTCTTCGGAACGGCAGGTGGACGGTAATGGCGGTACCCGTCGCGGCACTGGCGAAAATCGCCGCTGCAGCTCTCTCGGATGAGGACACCCGGCGAAAGCTGGGCTGGATCGTGGCGGCGATCTGTTCGCCGTTGATCCTGACGCTGGCGCTGATCAGCTCTCTGCTCTCCGGCAGCGCGGAGCATAACAATTCCGCTGTTCTGCTCTGCTTCAACGGCGGCAGCATTCCGGGCAAAACGCCTGCGGAATATGTTGCTTACATTGAAGATATGCGCCGCAGCTTCACGCTGCTAGACGATGCCATCGCTGCCGTCAATGACATGACGGAGAACAGCGACAGCCTTGACGGTATCCGCGCCAAGGCTGTTTTCTATGCCATTTTCTTTGGAGAGGACACGCCGAGCAGGAGAGCGCATAAGCAATTCGTGGACTGCTTTGTAACCTACGAGGAACGCACCCGCACCGTTACCGGCGAGGATGGGACGGAAACCGAGGAGAGCTATACCGTGGCGATTCCCATTGCGGACATAGCCGCCGTGTACGGCAATCTTGAAAACACTCTTCACTTGGAAATATCTGCGGAGCAAAAGTCCAACGCCGACAGTATCTATAACCTCGTCCGCTATGGCATAGCCGGTGGCTCCGAGGGCTGGATACCCGGCGCGGATGTTCCGTTTATTGGCGCGGACGGTTTCTGCTCCCCCATTGGCTCCGGCTGGGAGCGCCGTGTCACCTCTGAATTCGGAAACCGCGTCGATCCCATCACGGGGAAGCGCAAGGGACACGGCGGCATGGACTTGGCAGTCCCCACCGGCACGCCCATCCGCGCCGCGCTGCCGGGGACGGTGACGGTCTCCAAGTACAACGCTGGTGGTTATGGCTACTATGTCATGATCGACCACGGCAATGGCCTTGCCACGCTATACGGCCACTGCTCCAAACTGCTGGCAAAAGTGGGACAGACGGTGGAGGCGGGAGACATCATCGCCCTCTCCGGCAGCACCGGGCGCTCCACCGGTCCGCACCTCCACTTTGAGGTGCGCGTCAACGGCGAGCGAACGAATCCGAGGGCATATCTGCCGAAAGGCTGAAAGGAAAACTAATTATGAATACTGCAATAAAACCGATCACGCCGGAGCGTGAGCAGGAGTTGGTTGCGAAGCTCGTGGATCTTCTCAGCAGCCGCTACGACGCCGGGAATCTCTATGACATCCTGCGTCACGGGCTCGGCATGGATCACGGCGACATGGAGGCGCTGGGCTTCCAGCTCCGCGACTACTACGAGGAGGTCGAATAATATGGCATACGAGAAGGTCCCCAGACCGTCCACGGTCTATCATTTGACGCAAAAAGGCAATCTCGACAGCATTCTGGATGACGGCGTGATTCGCCGCTTCAACGATACGGAATGTTGGTTCTGCGAGAGCCTCGACAAAATGAAAGCGTACATGGAGCAGACCGTGATGTGCGAAGGCAAACCGTATCGCACCGCAGATGGACAGCTCTGCCATTACTCCAAATTCAACCCGGAAGCATACATCCTTCTCAAGATTGCTCCCATCCGGCAGGAAAATGCCTGGTATCGCCGGACCCAGGAACAGCCTTCAAGCAGTTCCGATGAAGTAATGCAGGCAGAAAGAGAACTCTTCCCACTGAGTATTGGATATCGCGGTGATATGGCATTTCAAAATGCGGAAGTGATTGATGTGCCAAAATTCCTTGCCGGCGAAATCGTCAGCCACAAGGAACTGACCTCCAGTGAACTGTGGGGCCTGTTATTTGAGCGAACCGAGGTGGAAATGGATGCCTATATGCGCAGGCTGGATCATCTGGAACGTGACGAACTGATCCAGTCCGCAGAGGAGATCTCCGCCATGCAGGTGTGCCGCAGAGGACTAATGGCGGAGAGGAAAAAACTGACAAGAAGAAACGTTCTATTTTTACTTCAGGTGGAAAAGCCGCTGGGAATGATTTCTGAAGTGTGGATGGAGCAGCAGAATGCCGAAGAAGGTAATGCTTTTTCCCGATTGCTTGCGGAACTGTACAAGCAGAAAGGAAATGGGTATCTGATCGATGATGAACAGCCAGAAACCGTGAAGCAGATGCTGGAATCCTGTCCAAACAATTGCTTCATGCTTCTGATGCCGCAAGGTATTTTAAAGCTTGCCTCCGATGAAGCTGAAAAGGCTCTGCGCGGTGAAGAATACACTGTACTTCTGGACTATTCCGGAGATTCAGAACCGATTAAGACAGCAGACTTGCTGGAAATGGTAGTCATTGATATGAGGAAGGATGAGCAGGGCTGCTGGTATGTCCTGGTTGTCCATCCAAAGCTGTTGGAGGCGCTTAGACGGGAAAAGAAAATGACCTGATGTCCTCATTACCGACGAACACATCGGAGCCTATGCGGTGATCGACCACGGCAATGGCCTTGCCACGCTGTACGGCCACTGCTCCAAGCTGCTGGCAAAAGCAGGCCAGACGGTGGAGGCGGGAGACATCATCGCTCTCTCCGGCAGCACCGGGCGCTCCACCGGTCCGCATCTTCATTTCGAGGTGCGTGTCAACGGGGAGCGGACGAATCCAAGGGCATATCTGCCAAAAAGTTAAAAAGGACAACAGTCAAAGGAACAGAAATGGAGGCAAGCGATGTCAGATAAAAACTCGCTATTGGAATTCCCAACGGACGAAACCAAGGAAAAAGTACAATGGACAAAAGGACACGACTTCATGGACGGCACGCCGCGGTATACCTTTGAGGGACGCGATCCCGCTACGACCTATGAGCGCTTTCAAGTCGTAATCTACACAGAGTGGGAACACCGGTACGCACATGATCCCGGCAACCGGTGCAAACACTATTACGGCTATGTGCGTGATAATGAACAGGAATGGTCAGAAACCATCGGACCGTTCTTCTCTGTGAGGGAAGCGAAGAAGGAAACGCTGGCGCTATTCAATTCCTTTATGGAGCGGTTCGTTGCAATGGAGTCGGCTACGCAGAAGCACAATATGAAAATGGGAGGAATCTGAGTATGGCGTATGTAAAAGTCAGGCCGCCGGTCAAGATTTATCACCTGACGGGGAAGGACAATCTCAACAGCATTCTGGACGACGGCGTGATCCGCCGCTTCAACGATACGGAATGCTGGTTCTGCGAGAGCCTCGATAAGATGCGGGCATACATGGAGCAGACCGTGATGTGCGAGGGCAAGCCCTACTACGCCGTAGGCGGTCAGCTCTGTCGCTATCCCAAGTTCGTGCCGGAGGACTATGTTCTCCTCAAGCTCACGCCCAGTCACGCAAAGGATAACTGGTACCGCTGGGATCAGGAGATCCCTCCCGGCAGCCCCAGAGGACTGGTGCAAGCAGCTAAAGAATTCTCTATGCTGAAGATCGGCTACCGCGGCGACATGGCATTCCGCAACGCGGAGGTCATCGATGTGCCGCTGTTTCTTACGGATGGGATCACGCAGGGAGAGCCGGTGCAGACCACATCGGAACTGCGGGAACTCCTGTTTGAACATGTCGAGCGTGAGCAGAGGGAATACACAGATTCCCTCTACCGCATGACGCAGGGACAGCTCATCGCCAACGCAGGAGAGATCGAGGCGAATCGTTTTTGCTATAATGCCTTGCTGACCATGCGTTTAGACCGTGAACAGTTGAAAGTGCTGGCGGCGATGGATGACCCGCTGGAGGCAGTACGCAGCGCATGGGCCTCGGCGCAGGACGTGGGACAGGAGGAAGAATTCTCTCATACGCTGTTTGAAATCTGTGAGCAGACGGCGCAAGAACAGACGATGCGGATGAAATAGGAGGAACATACCAACCATGAAAAAGGAAAATGTCACGATCTCATTCGAGAGCGAGCAGCTTGCCGCTCTCGAATTTTCACTTAAAAAGAAGAACTCCAGCGTGCAAGCACAGTTGGAGGAGCTGCTCAAATGCCTCTACGAATCTGAGGTGCCGGAGCCGGTGCGGGAATATCTCGCCAGCCGCACAGCGCCTGCTGCCCGTCCGCGCCGTCCGGCAAGACCGGCGAAGCCGCAGCCGCGGGAGGAGCCTCCTTCCGCGTTGGCGCAGCCCACTGACGAAAGGAATGGTGAGTGAGATGGCAGATCATGTAGACATCACGCTGTGGATCGACCGGCGATGGAAGGATGCCATTGAAAAGCATCTCAAGGATGAAACCTTGCAGGAGCATCTGGAGGATGTGCTGGATGAGCTGTGCAACCAGCTCCCAGAACGTGAGTATGAGCGCATCAGTGCCGAGATCTACGCGGAGGATGCCGCGCGGCGCACGGAGGAAGAAGCAGCCCGCACCTACGCCGCCTACCATGTGATGGAGCGCGGGCAGGAGTGGTACTTCAAGACCTCGCTCGGCGAGGAGCTGCTGGCGGTCGGAAAAAAGCTGCGCGGTTATCTTACAAAGGGCAGTGGTGTTGCACCGGACAAATTTATCGGAATGTTTTTCGGCGGGCAACCCATCACGGTGGAAGAGTACAACGCGCTCACTGCCCTTCGCATGGAGAACACCGGCAAGGTGCGCGGCGTGTTCGATGTGAACTTCGACAAGCGGGAGTTCTCCGCCGTTCACATCATGGACGGTTGGCAGACCTGGGCGATGCGGGATGTGTCAGCGGCGGTGTACCATGCCACACGGTCGCAATTCGCGTCGAGCGATGATAAGTGGCGCAAGCTGCTAGATCATCTGAGCGGTAAAGAGATCACCTCGGTGGGACATCTCTCCGCGCGAAATTTCTCTTTCGGTGATGAGATCATCGAATCGGACGGCAAGCTCAATTTTTATGTGCAGACGGAGTTCGATGTGGACGCTGCCTTCGGAACCTTCGTCCTCACGGGCAAAAACGATGACTGGCTTAACATCTATGCCAACTACGACATCGCGGAGGATAGACCCTGCGACACGCTGGAGCTGACGCTCTGCAAGGGTGACGGTTCCGAGGAAAGCTGGAGCTACCAGCTCAACGCCGCAGAGCAGGATGTCCTGCTGCGTAAAATGGAGGAATACTGTCAACAGCAGACCGGCATGAGTCTCCACGACTACGCGCAGCAATTCCGCGAGGAACCGGAACAGCAGCAGGGGCCGGTGATGAAGCTGTAGGTACAAACGCAGGCACAGCAAGGCTGAAGCACTCACGACTGCGGAAACAACAGCGTCCAGGCTGCGCGTGCCTGCGGGCCCGCGGCGCCGCCGAACTGCGTCAACCCGCCCTTGGCGGGCAGCCGCAGTTTGGCGGCTGTTATTCTGCTCCCGCGGTTTTTCTCCGTCCCGAATTTGAAAGCGTTTTGCACAGATTTTGTGCCTTCAAATGTGCCGCGCAGGGCGGCTCCCCGTTTCCCCGCACCGTTCGCCCTGTGTGCCGCTGTGTGCGCGTTTAAGGGCTGGGGTGGAGTGTGTACCCGCCAAAGCCCATTGAAGCGAGTGTTGCGGCGTTTGTGGGCGACGTGTGAAAAGGCCTGGTGAATCCTGCTCCGACAGTGGGAAACCGAGCCATTGGGGATGGGTGTTCACCTCCCGGCCATGCCCCATTTCGGAGGGTTTCGCCCCTTATTTGCCCGTTCGATAAAAGCACAAGATAAAAGGCCGCAGTCGCAAGCGCCCACGGCCCGCCCACAAAGCCCCGCAGTGCGGGGCTTTTCAGGGAAACGCCAACCGCAGTCGGTTTGGCGGTTTTACAAAACAATCGCAGTCGGTCATCCGGCAAAGTCCCGTGTTTGCAGGGCTTTGCGGCGATTTTGACCGACGACACAGAAAGAAAAGAGAAACTATGGATGATAACAAGAAAAGCACCACGATCTGGCTGCGCCCCAGTGTGATCAGCCGCATGGACGGCTGGCTGGAAGCAGACAACTGTCAAAGCCGCAGTGAATTCGTGGATAAGGCCCTGCGGTTCTACATGGGCTATCTCGGCACGGAGGACAACACTGCCTACCTCTCCCAAGCCATCCTCACCGCCATTCAGGGTACGCTGGACGACAACAACAATCGGCTCTGCCGCATTCTTTTCAAGTGCGCGGTGGAGCAGAACATGATGAGCCACACCATCGCCGCCCACTTCCGTACCGATCCCATTCACACGCGGGAGCTGCGGGCCTACGCCGTGGATGAGGTGAAGCGCACCAACGGTCAGGTGAGTTTTGAGAGCGCAGTGCATCAGCAGCGGCGCATAGAGCCGGAGGAAGAATGGCCCGGATCGTACTGATCTCCCCCTACCTCAAGGGCGGACAGAACGCGGCAAAGCTGGCCCAGCGTACACGCTACGTTGCCACCCGTCCCGGCGTGGAGCTGCTGGCGGATGAGCACAGTACACTCCCCGCGACAAAAAAGCAGCAGGATTTTATCACGCGGCTGCTGAAGTCCTTCCCCTCCTGCTGGGAACTCATTGAGTACGAGGAGTATCTGGATCACCCCACCCAGGGCAGCGCCTCCGCGTTCATCCAGCAGGTGCAGGAAGACTACATGGAGGCGCTGGAGCAAAAGGAAAATTTTATCGACTACATCTCCCATCGCCCCGGCGTCCAGAAGGACGGCGAGCACGGGCTGTGGGACGCTCACGGTAAGGTACAAAATCTCGCGCGGGCGGTACGGGAGGTGGCGGAGCATTCGGGCAATGTGTGGACGCCGGTGGTGGCGCTGCGTCGTGAGGACGCAGAGCGGCTGGGCTATGACAGCGCGGAAAACTGGCAGGCTCTGGTGAACGCCTCCATCTGCGATATCGCAAAGGCGTATAAGATCCGACTGGAAAACCTGCGTTGGTATGCTGCGTTCCACCAGAAGCCAAATCAGGTGCATATCCACATGATCATCTTCTCCGCAGATCCAAAGGAGGGCTACCTCACCAAAGAGGGTATCCGGGAAATGAAATCCGTCTTCGCCAGACGGATCTACCACGCGGATCGGATGCACATCTACCAGCAAAAGGATACCGCGCGGCAGGAGCTACAGGTGCAGACCCGCAAGGCAATGGTGGAGTGCATCGCGCAGCTGGAGCATGGCTCGATGGACAATCCACGGCTGGAGCAGCTTACCGCAGAACTGGCGAATCGTCTGCTGACGATCAAGGGCCGAAAGGTCTACGGCTACCTGCCGCCAAGGGTCAAGGCCATCGTGGATGCCATCGTGGAGGAGCTGGCGAAGGACGAGCGGGTGTCCACCGCCTACGAAACGTGGCAGACGCTCTACGAGCAGGTGTGCTTGGACTACGATCAGCGGCCGCGCAAGCGTCTGCCGCTCTCCCAGCAAAAGGAGTTCCGGAGCGTCCGCAATATGGTCATTCAGGAAACACTGCAATGGATAGCGGAGCGGCAGCGGTACGCGGATGTGCGGAGAACTCCTTCCATGCAGGAAGGACCTATCATCAAAAAGGATGCCGCAGAAGCCGCGCCAAAGAACTCTGAGGTCACGGCATCTCTCGCGTCAGCGCAGCCCAAATCTGACCGTGCGGCGAGTACCGCACCGGAAGATCCCGGCTCCGCTGACGCTGCCGCCTCCAAAGGTACCGCGCCGCCCGTGGGCGAAATGACTCCGACGCACTCACAGCCATCCGGTCAAGCAGGGCAAACCGCACCGGCAGGAGCAGATTATCGTGCCCCCACGGTGGGCGAAACCGTTGTGCGGATGCTGCATCACATGAGCAGAATTTTTGAGGACAACAGCAAGATCGACCAGATCCACCGCGGCTTGCAGATCGACCGCAAGCGCCGACAGGAATTGCAGCGCAAGCGGCTGGCGATGGGACACAAGCCGGACGACCATGAGGAACAAACATTCAGATAGCACAAAGCAGAATTATGAAAGGACATGTCATGAGCAAATTTATCTATTTCACGCCGGAGGAAAAAGCACGTGCGCAGAACACGGATCTCGTGTCGCTGCTGCGCGCCCAGGGCGAGCGACCTGTGCGCTCCGGCCGGGAGTTCCGTACGCCCAATGATCCCAGCATCACCGTGCGGGGCAACAAATGGTTTGATCACTCCGCGCGCGTCGGCGGCTACGCCGTCAGCTTCGTCCAGCGCTATTACCGCCTCCCTTATCAGGAGTCGGTTTTGCTTTTGCTGGGCAGAAAGAACAGAAAAACATATGAACAGGCAAAGCCTGTGAATGAAGTTCCAAAGGCTTTCGCGCTGCCGGAGCCTTACGGAACCATGCGGCGTATGTACGCCTACCTCATGCGCCAGCGGCACATCGACCGGGAGGTCATCTCCTATTTCGTACACGAAAAACTGCTCTACGAGGACAAGCATCACAACTGCGTTTTCGTGGGGCTGGATGGCAGCGGCGAGGCGAAGCACGCCCACATCCGCAGTACCAACAGCGAGGGACGGGTGTTCCGCATGAACATTGAGGGCAGCGCAAGTGAACATTGCTTCCACAAAAATGGCACGGACAAGTCCCTCTATGTGTTCGAGGCCCCCATCGACCTGCTCTCCCACATTACCCTCTACCCCTACGGCTGGCAGGAGCACAGCTACGTCGCCTGCTGCGGGACATCCATCCAGCCGGTGCTGGAACGGCTGCGGCAGAACCCCAAGCTGGACACGGTGTACCTCTGCCTCGACAACGATGACGCTGGCAATGACGCCTCCGACCGCATGATGGATACGCTGGAGGACATGGGCTTGGAGGTGCAGCGGCTCTGTCCGGTACGCAAGGACTGGAACGACGATCTCCGGGCCAAATTCAAGAGAAAGGAGAACCAACCATGAATCGGGATACCTGGATCTTCCTCGCCCTCTGCGGCGCTCTGCTGGCGTTCTTGCTGGCGGCGTCCTTCCTCTCCAAAAGCTACTCCCTTAACAACATCAAGAGCAAGACGGTGGGCGACGGTCAGCACGGCACGGCGCGGTGGGCGACGCCCAAGGAGATCGGCAAGACCTACCACACCGTACCCTTCCGCCCCCGCCGCTGGCGCAAGGGGAAGGAGCTGCCCATGGAGCAGGGGCTCATCCTCGGCAGCGTGGGCGGTGATAAGCGTAAAAGCAAGGGAGGAATTCTGCTGAAAACCTCCCGCAAGCTGCTGGAAAAGCTGCGCCGTCCTGTGGCGGGAAAGCAGAAACGGAAACCGAAGAAAAAATCAAAGGTGCTTTCAAAAGTCAAAAAGGTGATCGAGGAGCAGGGGGATATCCGGGCGCTGGTGGACAGCGACGACATCCACTGTCTGATGATTGGCGCCTCCGGCGTGGGCAAGACGGCGTTTTTCTTGTACCCCAATCTGGAATACGCCTGCGCCTGCGGCATGAGCTTTCTGGCGTTGGATACCAAGGGGGATCTGGCGAGGAACTACGGCGCCATCGCCTCCCGGTACTATGGCTACCGGATTTCCGTCATCGATCTGCGGAATCCCACCCGCTCGGATGGCTTCAACTTTCTGACGCTGATGAATCACTACATGGATATTGCGAGAGCAGATCCGTCCAACTTGGCGGCGCGGGCCAAGGCGGAGAAGTACGCCAAGATCCTTGCCAAGACCATCATCAGCCCGGACGGTGACGCCTCCCAATATGGTGATAACGCCTACTTCTATGACAGCGCCGAGGGATTGCTGGCGGCCGTTGTGCTGCTGCTGGCGGAATTCGTGCCGCCAAAGGACGGAGAGCCGGAAAAGCGGCATATCGTGTCGGCCTTCAAGCTGGTGCAGGATCTGCTGGCGATGCCGAGCTCACGGGGCAGGAACGGCTTTCAACTGCTGGTGGATATTCTGCCGCCGGAGCATAAAGCACGGTGGCTGGCTGGCGCGGCGCTGACGGCGGCGGATCAGGCGATGGCCTCGGTCATGTCCACCGTCCTCTCCCGGCTCAACGCCTTTCTGGACACGGAACTGGAGCAGGTCATCTGCTACGACAGCCCCATCAATGCGGAAATGTTCGCCTCGGAGAAGTGCGCCATTTTTCTCATTCTGCCGGAGGAAGACCCCGCCAAGAATTTCATCGCGGGCCTTATGATCCAGAACCTCTCCCGTGAGCTGTTCTCCGTGGCGGACGAGCATGACGGCAGGCTCAAGAACCGCGTGGTGCTGTTCTGCGATGAGCTGGGCACCATGCCGCCCTTCGACATCCTGCCCCTGTTCAGTGCGGGCCGCTCCCGCAGACTGACGCTGGTACCCATTATCCAAAGCCTTGCGCAACTGGAAAAGAACTACGGAAAAGAGGGTGCTGAAATCATATGTGACAACTGCCAGGACACCATCTTCGGCGGCTTTTCGCCCCAGAGCAAAACGGCAGATGCCCTCTCCGCTGCACTCGGCAGCAGGACGGTACTGTCCGGCTCCGTCAGTCAGGGAAAGGAGAGCAGCCAGTCCTTGCAGATGATAGAGCGCCCTCTCATGACGCCAGATGAACTGAAATCCATCCCCAAGGGCGAATTTGTGGTGATGAAAACGGGAACTCATCCCATGCGCACCAAACTGCGCCTCTTTCTGGATTGGGGCATCACCTTTGACCCAGACGGCTATCGGATGCCGGAGCGGGCGGCCCGAAAGATCGCCTACATAGACCAGGGCGAACTCGTTCGCAGCATCCATCGGAGTTGCACAAAGAATCCCTATAACATGGAGGGAAGCAGATGAGCCAATTCAACTTTATCTACGCCGAGGAGCATCTGAGCCACCGGGAGAAGGCGGTCTATATCTACCTTCGGGACCGGGCGGACGCCTCCGGTGTCTGCTGGCCGGGGATCAAAACCATTGCCCGTGAATTGGGACTTTCGGCGCGGACAGTCCAGCGGGCCTTGGCAGATCTTGAGCGCAGGCAGCTCATCGAGAAGCGGAACCGCCGCCGCTCCAACGGCAGTCTCACCAGCAATTTATATCGGCTGACCAAGCAGAAAACGTCACAGCCTCCCGCCAAGGGGGGACTGTGACGTTTTTACTCTCAAAATTCTGTCCATAGGGTAGCGTCACCATGGCGCATCCAGAAGAGCCTACTCTACCGGAGGATACAGGACAGAGAAAGAACAAGAATATGGAGGAACTTATGAAGATGATCGTTAGAAGAACAGCGTTGGCTGTCTGCACCCTTGTCCTGGTATTGATCCTGCCCACAGCTGCTTCCGCTGCCTGCACACGCTTTGATGACGTGCCGGAGTCTGCGGACTGCTACGAGAGCGTGATGTATCTTGCGGAGCATGAGATCACGCAAGGCACGGGGAACGGATGCTTCTCCCCGGATGCGCCGGTGACGGTGCGGCAGTGGGCGATGATGCTCTGCCGGGCCTATGATGTGAAGGTCGAGGGCAGCTCATGGGGTGATCTGAGCCAAAGCGCTGTTGAACAATCCTACCGAAAGGGCTGGCTGAACGAAACCGCACTCTCCGCGCCCAATATCCAGCTATGCCGGGGAGCGCTGCTCAAAAGCGCCTTTGCCGCAGCTAAGATCCCCGTTTACGACAGCGTACTCTATGCGGGCGGCGTGTCGCTGCCCAATCATGAAAACTGCATCCGCATCGGGAAGGAGCTTCAGCTCTGCGGCGAGGAGGATGATGCAAACGAGATCGTCACCCGCAGGGACGCTGCCATGCTCCTTCACGCAATCCTGACCAGAGCCTTCGCCGTGACAGCCCCGGCAGCTCCGGTGACGTTAGTGAACGCGGCAGGCGTCAACATCAACGACTACCTGCTGGCGCTGCGGCAGGTGCCGGAGCCGGTGCTTGCCGCCTTCAACGCCGCCGGCTGGACATACCGTATCGACTTCGACTACATCAGCGAACTCAGCAAGCAGCTGAACATGAGCTGCATTGGAGCCACCAGCTACGGCCAGAAAACCATCTACATCTCGGAGGCCAGCGCGACGCTCCACGAATTCGGACATTTTCTGGATTATGCCCTGGGTTTTCCCGCAGAGCATGAACGGCTGTATCTGGCAGAATCGCAGAACTCCAGTCTGCGGGACTATGCCAAGACCAATAGCCGGGAATTTTTTGCCGATTGCTTCGTCTACTGGATCACATACAGCGCTGACAAAAAGCGCATGGATGATTTCCGGGATGCAGCACCGCAGACTTACGCCTACATGAAGAAACTGGCAACAAACAACTGGGGAGCCTGATACATACGGTTCGCCACGGGGCGTCACAGAAATGGCAGAGTCCCGCAGTTGACAGATTCTCCCTTTTCCCGCTATAATGCAGTCATACTATAAACGAAAAGGAGAATCATTTCCATGAATAAAACCGAACTGACCGCCGCCATGGCGGAAACCAGCGGTCTGAGCAAAAAGGACTGCGAAGCGGCCCTCGCTGCCTTTACCGGCGCAGTGGAAACCGCCATGAAGAGCGGAGACAAGGTGCAGATGGTGGGCTTTGGCAGCTTCGAGGTAAAGAAGCGCCCTGCCCGTGTGGGCCGCAACCCCCGCACCGGCGAACCCATGACCTACCCCGCCTGCAAGGTGCCGGTTTTCAAGCCCGGCAAGGCACTCAAGGATGCCATTCGGTAAAGCCACATAACAGCAAGTTCCCCCGTGTCCTTCCAACCATATGAGAGGGCGCGGGGGGTTCTTTGGGAAAAGCCGTTGGTAAGCGCAGACCTCGTGTTTCCTGATGGACGGAAACCGCTCAGCATGGTATTCTTTCGATAAGGACTGACGTTTTCCAATACATTTCTGGGCATACCGGGCAACCACCGGTGAAAAGCGATTGCATTGTAAGGGAAATCCATGCAGGCAGAAAGAGCATGATCAGTGCTCCGGCTACCGCCGTATCAAACGCAGATACCGGCTCCTATACGAAAGGATGTCATATGGCAAAGAAAAAGAACGGCCGCAATCCACGCAATACGATGGAAAGTACAGACAGGAAGCTGATTGGCAATGCTTTTGATGACGCCATTCGCTTTGCGCGGAAAAACAGTTCCCATCCCAATGTGCCTAAGATCTATGATCTTGTCGGCCCTATCCTGAAGCGCCGCAAGGCCGCTGTTTACAACCTGCTGCCGGAAATCAGAAACCGATTCGGGCACCTCTATGGCAATTCGGATACCGGCCTTTTAACAGCATGGATCAATGAATGCAGTGCTCTGAACCATTCTGTTGACGGGGTGGATCACCTGTATTACATCACGCTGGCCGCTGCGATCTTTATGCTGGATGAGTTGAAACATGACGGAAGGCTCCCCGCGGCGTACTGCTGCTTTAATTCTTCTCAGGAAGCGCTGATGTCTGTTCGACTGCCGGATATTTATGACCCATGTCACGAAGAGATCGTGCTGCGGGGCATGATGGAGCTGATCCGGGAACGTGACCCGCGGGTCAATCCATTTCAAGCCTATATCAATGACGTGTCTGCCCAGCGCACGGAACCGGTGATCCACCAGAAGCCGGAGCAGGATTCCGAAAGTCTGTCCCCGCGGGAGCGTTTTAACGCTGTCATGGCCTTGGTCCCTTCCGTTGTAAAGGAACGGGCTATGAAGCGGTTCATAGAGAAGTATTGGGAGTTTCTGGGCATCTTCTTCGCCTGTGACGCTCCGCTGTGTAAGAAGCAGACCGAATTACTGCGACAATCGGATTCCATCATGAGCGAGTGCCGCAAACTGCATAAGAGACTCGTGGAAAAACGGGAGGAAAAGAAGTCGCCAAACATACCGCGCTATGTATTGGCTCCGAAAGCCGCGCTTCCTTTCCAAGAGCTGCAGGATATAAGCGGAAACTGCGGAATGAGCAGAGCGGAAACCTTCGCCATAGACGAAATGGACCGGCTGCAGGCGATGGCTGCGCAGGGCCTCGCTATGGAGGATGCGGCCGACGATGCAGGGCACAGACGGTTCTTACTCGCCCTGTTCGCACATTCCGCACAGATGGTTAAGCAAGAAGACCTTATAGAAAACCTGGACGCCGACATTGCGGAATGCCTTTTGCGTTTTGAAGTCAACGACCCGTATGAAACCTGCTTCGGATATCTGTGCCTCATAGAAGCCGGAAGCGATATTCCATGGACCTATAATGCCGCTGTTGCCGTTCTGATGGCTGCGGCACGCAAGCTGCCATGGAACGCACGCACACTCGATGAACTGGACGACCTCACGGATGGGTTTGATGAAGAAAGCGATTCGGAATACCTGCATGAGAACGCGGATGGGGATTTTGCAAGGGATAAAGACATCGCGCCCATCGACTGGAACGATCGAAAGGCGGACCTATATCGACTCAACTATTTGAACACGCCCCTCTACGCGCCATTGGAATCACCTGCGCCTGACTGGAAATTGAATATCCCGCAGATCCTGTGTGGCCTTACGGGAATCGTAATGCCGCGAACGGTTTCCGACAGCGACGGAATGGCGGAGATTTTCGAGGAGGCAGGCGTGGAGAAAGGCACTGCGAAGGGGCTGGAGCTATATCTTCAAATTGCTCTGGACGTACAGATGCAAAGCAGGGACTGGCGGCGTGACTTCCGACATCCCTCTGCCGAACTTCCGGAAGAACCCGCCAATTCGGATATTGAAAACGCAGTCAACATTGATAAGGAGGATGACATTGATGGGCTGAAAGCCAAAATCAGACGGCTAAGGGAATCCAATGAGAAATACAGGGAAGATCTCTACCAGATCCGGCGCGAAATGGAAACGGTTAAGGAGCACACCGCAAACGTGGAGAAGCGGGCGGCTGCCGAGAGGACGGAACTCGCTGAACTCCGGGAGCTGATTTTCATGCAGGCCAATGCCGTTGAAATGGGGGGACCGGAACAGGATAAAGCGGCAGAACTGAAATTTCCTTATTCCACGCGAAAGAGAGTCGTTGTCTTCGGCGGCCATGACTCCTGGCGCAAGGCGATTCGCCCGCTTCTTCCCAATGTCACCTTTATCAACCGTGAGCAGAGACCCAACGCGGATATGATCAAGGCGGCGGATGTGATCTGGATCCAACCCAATGCGCTCTCTCATCGCAGCTTTTATAAGATCATCAATGTGGTTCGAACCAATCAGGTGCAGATCCGGTACTTTGGCTATGCCAGCGCAATGAAATGCGCGGTGCAGGTGCTGGAGGATGATGCTTCCGATGGGAAGCGTTGAGCCGACGCGGATGCTGTGTTCAGCAACATCCCACCTGCTGAATCACGCTTTTTATGAGAACGCTGAATGGCTGAAGGTTTCCTATATCAGATTTCATGGGATCACAAGTGAAAAGTGACACAAAAGCCTTGAAAAAACGGAATTGACAACAAATGACAACTACACTACAATAAAAGTGAGATCAGGCTTCGGCATCCGACTATAAATAGCGCATACGAAATGCAGATCTTGTGAAATGTTTCCCAGCTTTTGAAAATAACATTTTTATAAAAGTGAGGATCAGGATATGAATCAGACGGTGGCAAAGCTCATTAACGAGCAGATCAACAAGGAATTCTATTCGGCGTACCTTTATCTGGACTTCGCCAACTACTATGCGCAGGTGGGTCTGGACGGATTTGAAAACTGGTATAAGGTGCAGGCGCAGGAGGAGCGCGACCACGCGCTGCTGTTCTATCAGTATATGCAAAACAACAACGAGGCGGTCACCTTCGAGGCGGTGGCCAAGCCGGAGTGGGAGCGCGGGGATCACATGACTCCGCTGAAAAAGGCGCTGGAGCATGAGAAGTATGTCACGGCCAGCATCGACGCGATCTACGATGCCGCCTATGAGGTTCGGGACTTCCGCACCATGCAGACACTGGACTGGTTCATCAAGGAGCAGGGCGAGGAGGAGAAGAACGCCTCCGACCTCATCACCAAAATGGAGCTTTTCGGCGGGGACAGTAAGGGACTCTATATGCTCAACAGCGAGCTGAAAGCGAGAACCTATGCCGCGCCCACGCTGGTGCTGGACTAAAATCAACGGACGAAGAAAGGAGATCACCATGAAACAGAGATTTTTTATTTGTAAGCATTGCGGAAACCTCATCGCCATGGTGAAGGACACGGGTGTGCCCGTGGTCTGCTGCGGCGAGAAGATGCACGAGCTGATCCCCGGCACCACCGACGCATCGATGGAAAAGCACGTCCCCGTCTATACCGTCGAGGGGAGCACCGTTCATGTCAAGGTGGGCGAGGTGGAGCATCCCATGCTGCCGGAGCACTACATCGAATGGATCTCCATTCAGACGAAGCAGGGCAACCAGCGCAAGGAGCTGCATCCCGGCGAAAAGCCGGAGGTGTGCTTCGCCCTGTGCGAGGGCGATGAGGTGGAGGCCGCCTACGCTTACTGCAACCTCCACAGCCTCTGGAAAAAGTAACCCCCGTGTTGAAGGAAAGCCCTTACATTTGAGAGCAGGACGATGCTCTTGTTTTCAGAACGGACCGATCAAAAACAGCGAATGGTGACCGGCCTGCAATGAGCAATCCATTTCACCGCAAATAATCATTGAGCCGTGCAGCGCCGTTCGCTCTGCCTGAGAACAGGCAGAGTTCGTAGGGGCTGTGCGGCTTTTTGTATCAACGCAAGGGCAGGGAAAAAGCGCGGGGAGCACCCTTGCCAATATTGCTTCCGCCGGGGACAACGATATTGTAAATGCAACAGTTGTTTTTACAGAGTTCTGATATACTACTATTAAACAACGGCAAGGCCAAATACGACAGGAGGACAACGCCATGATCGACAAGAAAGCTTACCAAAAGATGGACTACGCGCTGTGCCTGCTCAGTGCCCACGCTGACGGAAAAGACAGCGGCTGCATCATCAATTCATTCCATCAGGTGACCAGCAGCTTCCCTGCAAAGTTTACCATTGCCGTCAATCGCGAGAATGTGACCGCCGCAGCGGTCGAACAGGCGGGCAGCTTCTGCGTAACGCTGCTCGCCCACGATGCGCCCGCGGCGCTCATCAACGATTTCGGCTACCGCTCCGGCCGTGTCGCGGATAAGTTTTCCCCATACGAGGTCAGACGCGATGAGGTCGGAAACCCCTACCTTACCGACAGTATGGTCTCCCGGGTATCCTGCCGTGTAATTGACCGGCTGGAGATCGGAAGCTACACGCTCTATGTCGGGCAGGCGACGGAGGCAGAGGTGTTCGGCAGCGGCGAGGTGCTGACGCTCAACGCCTACGCCGCGCGGGGCAAGGCTGTACCACCCACCGCCACGGTGTACCGCGAAATGGTCGGCGGCGGCTTCAAATGCAGTGTCTGCGGGTACATCCACGAGAGCGAAACATTACGCGATGACTTCATCTGTCCCATCTGCCGCGCCACGGCGGACAAGTTCGTCCGACAGAACTAAGTATTTGGAACCGCATTGTGAAAGAGAAAGGAGTGTTTTATGAATTACATCGCCATGATTCAAAACCGCAGATCCGTGCGGGCCTTCCGCGGCAAAGAGGTGTCGGGCGCAACGCTTGCCGAGCTGCGCACGCACTATGAAAGAAACTGCCGCCGTCTGATTCCGGAGATTGCAACAGAGCTTGTAATTCTTGATGCGGACGCGCAGAGCGCACTCGAGGGCGCGGCCGGGTACCAGCAGTTCCTCATCGGCGCGCCGCACTATCTGATGCTCCTCAGCGCCCCGCATATCCACGCAGAGGAAAACGCGGGCTACATGATGGAGGAACTGGTGCTCAAACTCACCGAGCTTGACATCGACAGCTGCTGGCTGACTTTCACTGACAGCGCACGTATCAAAACCGCCCTTGGGCTGACCACACCGCTGGAGGTCGCCGCCATCGTCGCCTTCGGCTATGGGGAAAAGACGCAGAAAAAACTGCGGCTGAATATTCTGAATATGTCAACGGTCGATGTGACCGTCGAGCGGCAGTACTTTGCACCGAAAAAGGGTATCAGGGAACTGGTCAATGTAGATACCTGGGGCAATAAGGAGGGGCTTGACGAGATGCTGGGCTTCTACGATGATATGCTCTGGCAGGCGTTTTACGCCGTATCCCTCGCACCGAGCTATCTCAACCGTCAGCCCTACGGCTTTCTGGTAAGAGATCATGAGATTATCTTCGTGCAGATATCCGACCCCTATACCGACGGCACGGATGCCGGTCTCGACGCCGGCATTGCCCTGCTGCACTTCGCGGCGGTCGCCGCTCAGCTGCTTGGTGAGGGACGCTGGGAGCTGGACCCGGAGGGAGTCGAAGGTGTTCCGGAGGGTGGCCGCGCGCTGGCACGCTATTGGATGTAACTGTGCTGACGAGAATAGAAAGGTATGCTCCGCGTAATGACATCAGACGTAAAAAGCAGGAGAACAACCCAACACGCACATCCAGATCATCCCTACAGGCACTATGAATATTGAGCGAGGAGGAATGAAGATGAGTTCCATGCGTATCAAATCCAGAGAAAATCCAAATCTGGAGATCTCCGTGTTTCGCGGACATTTTGCGACCCGCCACTCCCACAACAGCCACTACCTTGATATCACCCGCATGAAGCATGAGTACGGCATGGCGGCTGATGCGGCCGGTATCCTTGTGCAGCACTACATCTATGAGAAGCAGATCGACACGATCGTCTGTATGGACGGCAGCGAGGTCATCGGCACGTTCCTCGCAGGGAGGCTTGCCAAGAACGACCGCTTTGCCGTGAACTCCGGCAGGAACGTCTGCATCGTCACGCCCGAATATGACTCCAACGGCCAGCTCATCTTCCGCGACAATCTGGCGGGCATGGTTTCCGGTAAAAACGTGCTGCTTCTGATCTCCACCGTAAACTCCGGTAAAACGGCGCGCCGAGCGATGGAGTGCATCGAGTATTACGGCGGGAGCCTGCAGGGGATCGCCGCGGTATTCAGCGCGATTGCAAAGGTGGACGAGGTGCCGGTGATGAGCATCTTCTCCCCCGAGGACATCCCCGGCTATATGACAAGCCTTGTGCCTGACTGCCCGCTGTGCAGAGCCGGACAGAAAATCGACGCGCTGGCCAACAGCTATGGCTTTTCCGCTCTGAAATGTAATGACAATATGAAATAACCTGCGGACTTGCAGTTCATCCATTGTATATGTTTTAGGGAAGAATCAGCCCAAAACTAGAGAGGAGTGCAGAATGAGGCGGATTATCACTGTGGGTCGTGAATTCGGCAGCGGAGGACGGGAGATAGGACGAAGGATCGCAGAAGAACTGCAAATTGCTTACTACGATCAGGAAATTATTACGGAAATCGCAAAAAGAACAGCGCTGTCCGAAGCATATATCCGGCAGATAGAGGAGAAACGTCCTGTTGTGAGTTTTCCAATTCACATTGGACACAGTTTTTATCTGAGTCCAGATCCTACGTTCCATCCGGATTTGTCCATCTACACGAAGCAGCATGATTTGCTTCACGAACTTGCGCGAAAGAGTGATTGCGTTATCGTTGGCCGCTGTGCGGACTTTATCCTCCGAGATCAGAAGCCCATTCGTATTTTCTTTTATGCAGATATGCCGAGTAAAATCAAGCGCTGCATAGACCGCCGGCCAGTAGACGAGAACCTGAGCGAGGCTCAGATGAAAAAACGGATTATGGAAATCGACCGGAGCCGCGCACAGTATTATTCCTTCTTCACTGAGCAGAAGTGGGGAGCGAAGGAAAACTTTGACCTGCTGGCAAACACATCCGGCACTGACATTAAAAAGATGTCTGAATCCTTATGTAGTTACATTAGGGCTTATTATTAACGAATAAGTGAACTTGCATATAATTAGCACACAGTATTGCAGGTAAAGGCTTTTCGCAGGCGGAGAGATCGTGCGAAAGATAAGGTGATGCTCGAGTGTCTGTACAGTATAGCCTATATAGCGATCTCGAACATTACTGCAACTCTCCACCTGCGCCGGTTCTGGTGCAAGAGGTGTCTTTTGATGGCAAAGTACGCTTAAAAGCAAACTCAGACTCCTCACCGCCTGTGAGCAGGAAAAAAAGCCGCCAAAGCTGGCGACTTACAACAATTCTATTATATCAGAAGAATTCGTGTCTTACAAGCGATTTCAACTAAATATGCAAAAATCTATGTTTTGCATCGTGTCGCTTTGTTGATTTTATTGATTTTTCCGCTTGCCAATAAGGGCTTTCTCTGGTATGCTTTAAGTACAGAAAGGGTGAGTCCAATGAAGAGTTAAGTTCCCCTGTTGGAAGCTGATCCGATAGGGAAGATGGCTCCGAAGGTGTCAATGAGCCGCACTCTTAACCATGCAGCGTCACTCACGCAGAAGACCGTAACACGGCACTTGAAGAACGTAAGAGTGAAAAATGGAGCAGGTGGCATTCGGCGTCATGGCAAACCAAGACCCGCCCACGCAAAACGATCCAAGGAGAACTGAATATGAGAGATCCCAATATTCACGAAGGCTGACCCCTGATCGCAGTACCACGGAAACGCGATCGGGGGTCAGTCGTTTTTTAGCGTCATGAGCACTGCACAGCCACGCACAAAAAGTTCCGGACATCCGAGGATGTCCGGAACTTCTTCGTAATTATATCGATTACTTATTCCTGCTCAGAGGGTGCAGCGTCCTGTGCTTCCCTATAAAAAGCGAGGTAGCGGTCCAGATAGACCTTATTGACTACTGCTGTTATCGTATTGCGGAGAAGATCCTTCTCGTCGGACTCCGTTTCCCCAATTCCCTGCATCGCAGGCGCAACTCCAAATGCCGCACCGAGCATATTCTCAAACTCATCGCAGAAATAATCGTAGGCAGTTTGGATTTCATAGTTTTCCGCTTGAATGCTGAACATCAGTCGAAGCCCGTCCAATGGAACGACCGGTTTCACCGCCGCAATGAACATCAAGCGCGCAAGCTGCTCTGCCGAGTAGAGTTTTTTCCGGGGGGCGGGAAGCAGCTTATGCTTGACGTAATTACTTGCCATGGATGCCGTCAGTTCCACCTCCCCCAACGGCGCAAGGAAAGAATTGACGTAGCGAACTGTCTGCTCCAGGTACAGCCCCACATCAGGGATCTGTTCATAACGCGGCAGACGGAATCCGGAGATATCCTCCCTCATTCTGTTTTTCAGTTCCTTTTTCATGCTGCTATTATATATCGCCAACAAAGAGAATTCAACAGCTATTCAAAACATATTTATAAGTTATTGAAAAACCGTTGACAACAGTTTGATAATCTGATAGTCTCGTTTATATCGGTTTTTCAAAAACCGATAACAAGTTTTCAACAACTACGGAGGAAACCATATGAACAGGATTCGAATCGTTGCAGACTCGAGCTGCGATCTTATCACCTTGGATGAAGTGAGTTTTGTCAGCGTGCCGCTTACCATCCGCACGGAAACGCAAGAATTCCGCGATGATGCTTCGCTTGACGTTGAAACAATGGTAGATACCCTTCGCAGCACAAAGGGGCGCTCCTATAGCGCCTGTCCGAGTGTTGCTGACTGGGAGCGGGCCTTTGGAGAAGACGATGATGTTCTTGCCTTTACGATCACCAGCGGGCTCTCAGGAAGCTTTCGAGCGGCCTGCGCCGCAAAACTGAACTGCGAGGAGAACAGTCCATCCCGAAGAATATGTATCATAGACTCCCTTTCGACCGGCCCGGAGATCGTCCTTCTCATAGAAAAAGCGGTTTCTGAATTATCGGCAGGTGCGGACTTTGATGCCGTTTGCCGTTCTGTGCAGGACTATCAGCGTCGCACGCACCTGATTTTCGCACTGGAATCACTGCACAATCTTGCACAGAACGGGCGCGTGGGCAAGCTTGCGGCCGCGGCGGCAGGAATGCTCGGCATCCGCGCCGTGGGAACGACAAGTGATGAGGGAACGCTTGACCTGCTGGGCAAATGCCGCGGCAGAAAAAGAGCGGTAGATTTTCTTCAGGAAGAAATGGAACGGCTCGGGTATACAGGCGGCTGCGTCCGAATCGGGCATTGCAGAAACACCGACTCCGCAGGAGAACTTCGCACAGCGATTCTTCACCGCTTTCCGGGTGCAAATATCCGGATTTATCCCCTTCGGGGACTTTGCAGCTACTATGCGGAGTGCGGCGGTGTTCTTGTTGGATTTGAAGCATGAACATGCGACAGAACAGCAGTCGATCTCAAAAAGGCGAAAAAGCAGGAAGGAAAAGTCTCTCTTGAAAAGGCCCCTATTGTCATGTATAATGGAGCCACAGAAGATACTCCGGATAAAGCACAGCAAGGACTATTGACAGAAAGGGGGATGCCGCCATGTATATTATTGATTGCATCACGTCCGGCTTTGCGCGAACGCGATATTGGCACAGCCTCCATGAGAGAAGCTGTCAAAATCGAACCTGTTTTAGAGGCGCGTAAGCTGGACCGAACGGTCTGCTTGCGCGCTTTTTCTATCCTCTCACCAGAGATGTATCCAAAAGCGTGCTCTCGTCAGAACGAGAAGATCAAACTGCACCGCCCATCACTTTTTTCATTGAGATCAGGCAGCGCGAAGGAGGCAGAAAATGCAGACGGCATGACATCAGAAAATGCCAGTCACAAGAACAGCGGAGCGCCCGAAAGTCTATCATTGTTCCTATTGCCGCCTTACCACAGCAGCGGCGCCTTTGGGACGATGAAGCCCCCTCATACAGTTCCGCTGTATCAAACACATAGAATGCTATAGAAGCCCTCCCTGCTCCGTTCATGCCTGTTCTTTTCTCAAAGGGAAAAGTGCGGACATACAAAAGAGAACAAGGAGGGCTGATTTTATGATAATTGCCATAGGAATGATCGTAAGGGATCTACTGTCCGCGCATCCGCTGACAGACTTTCTGGACAACGCAGAGAAATACGGACACGCTCTTGACCGTATGATCGTAGTGTATTCTCATCAGGCGGATTCCAAGGCAGTTGAGGAACTGCGGAGCAGGACAAACCTCTCTTTGATCAAGCTCCAGAGCAATGAGCGGGCTCATCTGATCATGAAGGAGATTGGCGTCCGGCATTCTTCCATCCATCAGCTTTTGTACTGCCCTCTGATCGATGCCCACGGTCTGATCCCCTACGGCTTCAACCGGAATCAGGCACTGATGGAGGCGATGTTCACAGGCACGGACTATCTGATTTTTGTGGACTCCGATGTGCGGCCGGAGGTGCTGCGCAAGACGCCGGACGGGGCGGTTCAGTCCGAGGAGATCGACTTTATCGGCGCACATCTGCATGGATTGTCTCTGGGAGCTGATGTTACCAGCAGCGATTACAGCGGCTATAACATCCTGCCTCCGGCTTCGTTTGACGGTATGAAGGACCTGCTCTGGGGACTTCACAAGGAATCTATGGCAGATTTCTGGCAAAACAGTGAGGCTCATCGCGGACTTGTTATTCAGGAAGATCAAAACGCCGAGCCGCAGCCCACCACAAAGGTTTTAGGCGGAAACCTTGGCATCCGCATGAGCGCACTGACAACGCTGCCGCCGTTTTTCTCCCCCTACTATTTCTATAACAGGACGCCGCTTCTTGCCCGGGGAGAAGATACCCTCGTGGGAATGGCCGCGTCCCAGAGCCATATCAGATGTCTGGACATCCAGACACCTATCTTCCATGACACCTACGGAGATTATCCCAAGGTTCCGGATCTCCGGAATGACAGCCGTGTCCGGGACAGGCTCTACTATGCCTGTACCGGCTGGATCGGGCGCAACGTATTTTTCCGCTGGAAGACCGGACATACCCCCTCTGAGTTTACCCAGAGAAACCGCCAGCTGGCAGCAGGCGCAAAGGCACTGGCCCGCTATACAAACGACAGGCGGTTTTTGTATCTTCCGGATATTCAGTCTGCGGCGGAATCGTGGCTGCCGGATATGATCGGACAGTATCAGAAGTCGAAGGAGGCATGGAACGAACTGACAGAAAGGTGGTTTGGACGATGAAAGTATTGCTGATCAACCATTTTCCTCTGGAGGGCTCCGGAAGCGGCACCTACACCAAAAACATCGCGCTGCATCTGCGTAAGCGCGGCCATGAGGTCTGCGTCATCTTCCCGGAAAACCGGCCGGTGCTGATGCTTCCCGGCATCCGTATATTTCCCGTGATGTTTTCAACGGGAAAAGCGTCGTGGAGCTCGCTGCCCTTCAATTTTCCCTGCTTTACCACCCATCCCCAGAGCCGGACTACCTTCGCGGATCTCAGCAGCGGCGAACTGGCGCAGTATCTTACGCTCTTTTCCTCTGTCCTGCGGCAGGCGGTGCGGGAGTTTCAGCCGGACGTCATTCATGCCCAGCACGCATGGTGTCTTTCCTGGCTTGCCTCTCTGTGCGATATCCCGCTGGTTGTCACCATCCACGGGACAGACCTCATGGGCTGCAGAAAATGGCCGGTCTTCCGCGGCTTTGCGGAGGAGGCGATTGCGGGCAGCGCAAAGGTGCTTGCCATTTCACAGGACAACCGGGATCTTGCCATTTCCGTGCTGCCCTCCTGCGCGAACAGGCTGTTGCTGCTGCCCAACGGCTATAACGAGGACATCTTCTATCCGGAAGAAGTAGACAGAGAATCGCTTTTTGACTCGCTGGGTCTGCCTTACCGCGGGGAATACATTGTATTGTTTGCCGGAAAACTGGCGGAATTCAAAGGTGTGGATACGCTGCTGCGGGTGGCACACCGTTATGAGCGACTGACGGAACGGGAGATCGTCACCCTGATTGCCGGAGACGGCGAGGAACGGGAAAAGCTGTCGGATCTCCACAAGCTGCTGGGTCTGCGGCATACCTTCTTTCTTGGAAATCAGAAGCAGGATGAGTTGCGGCGACTCTACAACGCGGCGGACGTGTTCGTCATGCCCTCCCGCCGCGAGCCTTTCGGCCTTGTCGCTTTAGAGGCCATGGCCTGCGGACTGCCTGTCGTAGGCTCCAACGAGGGCGGGCTGCCGGAATTTATCAACAGTTCTGTAGGTACACTGGTTTCATCGAATGACGAGGACGCCTTCTGCGGCGCGATTTTAGAGGAACTGGCTCACAGCAGAGAAGCCCCGGAGCGGCGGGCGTTTGTCGCCCGGTATGCCCGCGAGAACTTCGCACAGGAGCTCTTTGTGACAAAGCTGGAGGATGTCTATGCTTCCGTGCTTTCCTAATACGCGCAGGAGGAGCGAAACAGTATGAGAAAAACCATGATCATTCCCACCTACTGGTGCCGCAGAACCGGCGAGCTGTGGCAGGAGGGGGACGCGGTCTATGACCATCCCACGCCGGTGGATCAGGAGGGGACGCTGGAACGCACCCTGCTCAGCATGAAGCAGTTCCATGAAAAGGACTTCAAGCTGGTGATCCTGATCTGCCCCACCACGCCGGAGGTGGAGGAGGAAGCCTACGGGCAGGTGCTCCGCATCACGCGCAGAGCACAGCTGAATGCGGAAACCTATCTTTTCACGGCAGGCGACCTGCGGGAAATGACCGACATTCTGCACACAACAGGGCTGACTGACCAGGGAGCGAAGCTCCTGTCCATGTTTGGCTACTCCAACGTGCGCAACATCTGCCTGCTGGCGGCCTCCATTCTGACGGCGGACGCCGCGCTGCTGATCGATGATGACGAGGTGTTTGAACTGCCGGACTTCGTGCCGCGCTCTCTGGAGTTTCTGGGAAGACGGGTCTACGGCGACATTGTCCACGGCGTGGCGGGCTACTACCTCAACAGCAAAGGGCAGTATTATGATGACGTGAAACCGGAGCCGTGGATGACCTATTGGGATCGCTTCGGCTGCAAGGCACGGGCCTTTGACCAGATCATCGGCAGTGGGCCGCGCCTCAAACGCACACCCTTTGCCTTCGGCGGCGCCATGATCCTGCACCGGGAGCTTTTTGAGTGCGTGCCCTTCGATCCCCTTGTGACCCGGGGCGAAGATGTGGACTACCTCATCAACAGCCGGATGTTCGGCTTCAGCTTCTTTCTGGACAACACCTTGTCCATCAAACATCTGCCGCAGCCCAAGTCCCACCCCCAGTGGAAACGTCTGCGGGAGGATATCTACCGCTTTGTGTACCAGCGGGCAAAAATGGCAGGGCAGAGAACAACGGGGAATCTGGTTCACGTCAGCCCGGAGGACTTTGATCCCTATCCGGGGGAATTTCTCAAGCCGGATTTGGAGGAGAAGATCTACCGAAGCAGCATGATGCTCTCCGCACAGTACCTTGCGGAGGGCGATTCTGATGCCGCCATGGAGGCCATGCGCAACGTCTACCTTGCCAAGCATGATGCTCCGCCGGTCTTCGACGCCTTCCGCGCTTATCTGGAAACCCAATCACAGTGGGAGAAGCTCATCCATCTTGTGCGGCAGGAGCGGTACGCCGTCCGGGCTGTGCTGGAACGGCACAACGTCTCCGCGCCGGAGATCCATCTGGACAGGGAGCACCGCCGGAAGCTCACGCAGGAAGAGCTGTTGACTGTACTGGCAAAGCTTCCTGTATTTTCCGTTTTTACGGAACAGGAGCGCGCGATCCTCCATGATTACTGCCATGTGAAAACCTACTATGAGCATGAAACGGTTTTTACCAGTGGGGATCATAATGAGGAGGTCTGTCTGGTACTCAAGGGAAAGCTCCGACTGGTGGCCAACCGGGAAGCAAGCAGCGGCTCCGCGCCGCTGGAGATTGCGTACCTCACACAAGGGAGCTTTCTGGGGGAAAATTGCCTTTCCCAAAGCGTGTTCCGCCTCAGCGGAACAGCGGAGGAATTCACCGAGCTGCTGTGCATTTCCAAGATGCGGTTAAAGCGCCTTCTGAACGAGCATCCCGCCATCGGCGTCAAGCTCCTGCAATGCTTCCTCGCAAGCCTGTCCGAAAAGATCAACCGCTCCAACGATCTTAGGAAGGAAACGGCCGCATACGACTACAACGCAGTTGATATGCCCGCAGATGTCTGAATTCATTGGGTTCTGTGGGAACAGCACTTTGGGAACTTTTTCCTGTATGTTCTCGTCTTATCTGATGAAAGATCAGCCCACATACGATTTGAAAAGAGGTGTATGAAATGAAAAAACAGATATCCCTCCTGCTGGCAGCACTCCTGCTCCTTACCCTGCTTGTCGGCTGCGGCGGCTCGGGTTCCGCAAAGCCCGCAGCAACCGGCTACGCCTATGATACAGATGCGTCCACCGCGCCGGAAGCGCCCATGGAACAGGATAGCAAGTTCAACATCACAGCTGTCGTGGCGGACGATGCTCTGCGCGACGCAAAGATGATCTACCGCGCGAACATTGACCTGCAAACCACCGACTATGAAACAAGCGAAGCGGCCATCAGCAATCTCGTGCGGTCCTTCGGCGGTTACTTTGAGAGCCGCAGCCTCAGCAATCGCTCCAGCGGCTACCGGTACAGCGACTGCACCGTGCGTGTTCCTGCCGAGAGCTTTGAGAGTTTCTGCAATCAGGTCGGCGAGATGTGTCATGTGGTCTATATGTCCTCCAGCGCGGAGAACATCACCGAAGCTTATTATGACACCGACTCCCGCCTGAAAACTGCGCAGATCAAGCTGGAGCGTCTGCAGAATCTGCTTGCCAACGCGGACAACATGGCGGACATCATCACCATTGAAAGCGCCATCAGCGAAACGGAATATGAGATTGAGTCTCTCTCCGGCACACTGCGCCGCTATGATGCGCTGGTGGGCTACGCCACCATCTACATGACGCTCAGCGAAACGTACAAACTCTCGGAAAACAGCGCCGCGCCGCTGACCTTCGGTCAGCGTGTTTCCCGCGCCCTGTCAGATGGTCTGCGTGACGCCGGCGTATTCTTTGAGGAACTGATTATCGGCCTTGCCGGTATGTGGGTGTTCGTGCTTGTGGCGGCTGTGCTCGTTGTGCTTCTCATCCGCGCTGTACGGAAGCGCGTCCTCCGCAAGAAAAAGAAGGATGAACCTTCTTCACCGGAGAATCCGAATCATGACCAACCTCAAAAATGAGAATTACCCACAAGCAATATCTGACGCAGGCGTCATAGCTTTGACCTTGAAAGCGGACAAGTGCGGCTGCAACAAAGCCGCCGCAGTGCGGTTTTCATGCCGTGCTTTGATTATTAGGAGGATCTGCCAATGGCATGGACACAGGAACTCAGGCAGAGCGTTAAGCTCGCTGCGCTGCCTTTGAGCGCCATCCCGAAAAGGGAGTATTAAAAGAGCGGGTAAAGATAAAGCGGTGCTTAAAGTCTTATTGTAAGACTCGTTTTTCCTGAGCATACCTCAAGCGGGGCGGTCGCATTTCAAAGACAGCCGCATTTGCCGGCGGGATACTGAACATTAAGCCCATAATTTCCGCCACTGACGGTGAAATACACCTGCTTGGAAAAGCGCGCAGCTCTAAGATGGGAAACAATCTGCTCGTTCAGGAGATTACAAGGTGGGCGGCATTGATTTCAGCAAGCCGGTGCTGCTTGGCTACAGCGGACTCTCTGACGCGCTTTTATTGAAGTACATCGAGGACAGCCGCCACATCTGGGAGGACAATCTGAAGGAGGTCCACTACACAACGGTGGGCAGCGTGATCGGAACGCACCTCGGACCCGGCGCCGTTGTGGTGGCATTCTTCAAGAACAAATGATGCGCCAAATATGCCGGTGGGCAAGCACAGTCTGTGCTTGCCCACCTTATCTTACTTGAAAGCGCCGTTTTTCGCTCAGTCGTCTGTGCGCTGCTTGGAATCGGAATTTTGAGATGTTTCCGGCACAGTCTCGGACTCCTGACGGGAAAACCAGTCGGTTTTCTTCCCGATAATATCCCCGGATACTGCATCGACCTTGTAGGAATACGCACACTTGTCCGTGTAGAACTCCAAGATATAGCAGGGTTTGCCAGAATTGCGGCTCAGCTCCTCCCTGGTGAACACGATCTTCTGTGCTGTTTCATCCAGACCCGCATCATCTAATGCGATCTGCTTTGCCTTCTCCAAGCCGATAAATTCAGGTGCAGAGGGAATGATCTTATCGCAGGTCTTATCCATAATCACGCCCAGAACAGCGTCGATTTTGTAGGTCCAACGAGCAGAGGCACTTTCAAAGGCGAAGTAATAGTAGGGCGACTTGATGCCGCCGGCAACCAGCGTTTCCTCGGTGAAGGTGACCTTTTCGCTGACACCGGCATCGTCCAGTGCGATTTTCTTCGCGTCCGCCAGAAGAATGAAGTGGTAAGCCTCCATGATGCTGCCGTCCTTGGCATCCACCTTGTAGGAATACTGCTTCTTCGCGGTGTAAAACTCCAGGATGTAGCAGGGCTTGCCGGAATTGCGGCTCAGCTCCTCTCTGGTGAACACGATCTTTTGCGTGGCATCATCAAGTCCCGCGTCCTTCAGGGCGATCTGCTTTGCCTCCTCCAGAGAGATGAAGTCCGTTGTCACGATCTCTTTCTGCTGCTTCTCCAACACATTGCCCAGCACCGCATCAATGCGGTATGTCCACTGTGTTTTTGCATCGGCAAAGACGAGCCGGTAGTAAGGCGTTTTGATGCCGCCGCTCACAAGGGTTTCCTCGGTAAAGCTGACTTTATCCTTGCATCCGGCGTCATCCAGGGCGATTTTCTTCGCGTCGGCAAGGGTGATGAACTTTCCGGCGTAGATGATGCTGCCGGTCTTTGCATCGATCTGGTAATGATACTGGTTCGTTCCGGTATAGAACTCCAGGAGGTAGCAGGGCTTGCCCTGATTGCGGTTCAGTTCCTCTCGGGTGAACACGATCTTCTGCGTGGCTTCATCCAGTCCCGCGTCCTTCAGGGCGATCTTTTTCGCCTCCTCCAAAGAGATGAAGTCCGTTGTCACGATCTCTTTCTGCTGCTTCTCCAACACATTGCCCAGCACCGCATCAATGCGGTATGTCCACTGTGTTTTTGCATCGGCAAAGACGAGCCGGTAGTAAGGCGTTTTGATGCCGCCGCTCACAAGGGTTTCCTCGGTAAAGCTGACTTTATCCTTGCATCCGGCGTCATCCAGGGCGATTTTCTTCGCGTCGGCAAGGGTGATGAACTTTCCGGCGTAGATGATGCTGCCGGTCTTTGCATCGATCTGGTAATGATACTGGTTCGTTCCGGTATAGAACTCCAGGAGGTAGCAGGGCTTGCCCTGATTGCGGTTCAGTTCCTCTCGGGTGAACACGATCTTCTGCGTGGCTTCATCCAGTCCCGCGTCCTTCAGGGCGATCTTTTTCGCCTCCTCCAAAGAGATGAAGTCCGTTGTCACGATCTCTTTCTGCTGCTTCTCCAACACATTGCCCAGCACCGCATCAATGCGGTATGTCCACTGTGTTTTTGCATCGGCAAAGACGAGCCGGTAGTAAGGCGTTTTGATGCCGCCGCTCACAAGGGTTTCCTCGGTAAAGCTGACTTTATCCTTGCATCCGGCATCATCCAGAGCGATTTTCTTCGCTTCGGAAAGAGTTATAAATTTCCCGGCGTAAATAATGCTGCCGCTCTTTGCGTCGATTTGGTAGAAATATTGATTTGTCCCGGTGTAGAACTCCAGCAGGTAGCAGGGATTGCCCTGATTGCGGCTCAGCTCCTCTCGGGTGAACACAATCTTCTGCGCCAGCTCATCAAGCTTCGCGTCCTTCAGTGCAATCTTCTTTGCTTCCTCCAAGGAGATGAACTTCGATACACTGACAGAAGAAATGCCGGAGACCTCTTGGAATTTAAGGAGCTCGTCCAACGACATGCGGGAGACCTCGTCCGTGGGCAGCCCGGTTTTATTTGCTGCGGTAAGGATCCAGTCGGCGCGGCCAAGGGAAACATGGAATTCCTCGGCGATCTTCGCCACTTCGGCGTTTTCCGTCAGTTCGGAGTGGAAAACCAGCGTGCCGACGGCATCGGTCTGCTCCAAGGCCTTCCGGATCTTCGCGGAGAGAGAGGCTTTTAGCTCGGCATTCGCATCAAGACGGGAATCAAAAGAGATCAGAACAGTCGCTTCGCCATTTTCCATATATCCGCAGGCCTCGTAGGCGGCGACTGTGCGCGTTAGAGCGGTCTCGACGCTCTGCTTTCCCAACGCAACATCGCTGAGCGCATTTTCCGCATCGCTGTTCAAGCAGCGAACATTCTTAACGATCCCGCTTTTGGCAATCGTATATTCCACGCTGGGGTTGACATCCATTGTGAAGGTGCCGGCTGTCGCATTGCTTCGGATGGCATTTGCAGCGATGCCGGTGCAGAGAACCAGTGCAAGGCAGGCAGCCATGATTCCAAGCTTGGCCCAACCGGGCTTTCTTTTGGTATTTGCTTCGCTCTCTGCGTCAGCAATGAGCTCGTCATTGATCTTTCCGATCGAACGAAGAAGAACTTCGGTTTTCATAGCATAATTCCCTCCTTTTCAAGAAATCGTCTTAATTCGTTTCTCATACGGAAAAGCAAAGACGTCACCTTGCTCTCGCTCATTCCGTATGCGTCCGCAATATCCCGTATCGCGTAGAGATGGTAGTATCTGCGGACAAAAATGTTACGGTTCAGTTTGGGCTTTGCATACAGGAAGCGGTCAATGGCGGCAGCCAGTTCATTTTCTTCGACGGTCTGCTCCACAGTCGTTTCCGAAGGAACGCAGGCTTCCAGCTCAGACAGCGCGAGGACTACTTGTCCGTGTCCGCGTTTTTCGGCAGTATACCGCTTATAACGGTTCAGAGCGAGGTTGCGCGTGATTTTCCCTAAGTAGATCGACAAACGGTTCGGACGCTGCGGCGGAATTGAATTCCATGCGCCGAGGTATGTATCGTTGGAACATTCCTCCGCATCCTCTTTGTTACGCAGTATGTTATATGCGATCATGTGGCAGTAGCTCCCGTACTTTTCTGCGGTGGCGGCAATCGCGCTCTCGTTACGCGCCCAGTACAATTCTATGATCTCATGGTCTCTCATTGCGCCCTCCTTTCTCTCTGCGTAAAGGCCTTTCACCTATATAGACAACAAAAATCGTCTTTCATTGCGCGGACGGGAAAACTTTTTACAAATTTATCATATCATGCCGGAGCGGCGATTTCTACCGGCCTTAGACCAAGAATCACAGCATGGGCATTGAAAAAGCTAATGCAGTCAACACACATCTATCGGGCATCTGGTGTTGCAGTTTATAAAAGGAAGAAATACGCAGTTTGCGGCAAAGGTAGAGCTGAATTGCCAGAGCCAGATTTCGCCTGCCGCTCATTCCGTCCCGTCGGAATCTTGTTGGGGAGTGCCTTCCCTGCGAAGATAGGCGGTAAACCCGGCCGATTTGGCGTGCAATGTAATTCTTCTGCCTCTAACAAATCCCACGGCTTTTTATGCTGGTACGAAGCAGGTGGTGCCGGAGGACGGCATCAATCTGAACCGTGCGTTTCCCGGAAATGCCAAAGGCAGCCTCTCCGCACGGTTGGCTGTGGCACTGGAGAATGCCCTATACCCAGTAGCTGACTTTCTGGCAGACCTTCACGGGGGGGATTATAACGAAGTGCTTCACCCGTTGGTATTCTTTCCCACGTCTGGAGATGCGGCAATCAACCGTACATCTTTGATAGCAGCTCAGACATTGACAGTTCCTTACCGTGTGCGATCCTCTGCACGGAACGGACTTTACAGCTGGGCAGTTCAGAAGAATGTCCCTGCATTGCTGATCGAGCGGGGAGGACGGGGAATATCAATATTCTTACGAAGAACAATGGTAGCCAAAAGATTTTCCGGTCATATTCCGAATGTATCAGCTAAATCTCGACGGTAATGAAAGTCGTGTCTAAAAAATATTGGGAAACTTCTGCCGTGCATTTTATAGAACCGGGATTGTAATGGAAATAACATTTAATTTATAAATAGGTGCTTAGCAAACTCAACCCCGAAGGCTGTGCGGCGGCGGAGCGCAGCGGTATTGCAAATTCCCATGCCATCCGCTATAATGAGCGTTAAGGAAAGGGCGGTGAGCAGGATGTATCGGGTGGCGGTTTGTGAAGACGAAAAAAATCTCCGTGAGGACTTGTGCGCACAGTGCGCGGCGATCCTGTCGGAGCTGCAGATAGAGCATACGGTCACGCCCTATTCTTCAGCCGAGGAACTGGAGGCAGCTTTTTCAGCGGGTGCGGAGTTCTCACTGCTTTGTCTGGATATTCTGATGGACGGCAAGACCGGCATGAAGCTGGCGCAGGAGCTGCGGGAGCGGGACGACAGGACCAGCATCCTGTTTATCACCGGTTCCACGGAGTTTCTCAAGGACGGCTACAGCGTCCGCCCCATCCAGTACCTGCTCAAGCCGGTTTCCCGGGAAGATCTGGAGCAGGCGATCAAAACGGATTTGCGGTTATATCATCAGCCCCGCACCGTAACCTTCCGGGTGGCCGGCAGGACCTTTGTCCTGCCGGCAGAGGATATCCTCTGCGCTGAAAGCCGGGATCACGGCAGCGTACTCCACACAACACATGGCGAACAATTCATTCTCTGCCCGCTGAGCCAGATGCAGGAGTATCTGCCGAAGGATCGCTTCTGCCGCTGTCACAACAGCTTCATCGTAAACCTCTTCCATATCCGCAGGGTCAGCAGCCGGACAATATGCCTGACAGATGGAAGAGATCTAAGCATCGGACGGCGCTATGATGATCGGAACGGCGGAAAACCGTGCGTTCTATGACATTGCGATGCGATACAAGAACGCCGAGGGCAACTGGGTCGAGGTCGATGAAGCGAATTTCCCCACAGGCGGTGTGGAGGTGGTGCTTCCTTATCCCAACGGCACAGACAGCAAGGATACCTTTACGATAGTCCACATGCTTACGACTGCTGCCCGTGCCGGTGAACTGGAGCTCGTTTCGCACACGAAGCAGGCGGATGGCCTGCACTTCCGTGTGACCAGTCTGTCGCCCTTCGGCGTGAGCTGGGTGAAGTATGCTGCACCTTCGGGCGGAGGCTCGGGTGGCAGCGGCGGCTCGGGCGGAGGCATCTTTAACCCGGCCTACAACATCATGGTCGAAAGGACTATGAACGGCAGCATTACCGTTTCGCCTTCGTCTGCTGCCAAGGGCTCCACAGTAACCATCATGGTCTATCCCGACAGGGGCTATGAGCTGGAAATGCTTATGGTTATGGACAAGAAGGGCAGCGAACTCGATCTCAGAAAGTGGGGCGGCGAGTACAGCTTCATCATGCCTGCAGGCGATGTGACTGTCAGAGCCCGCTTCGTTGAGGAAGCTCCAACACAGAGCTTTGCGGATGTTTCCACGGACGCCTACTACTATGAGGCCGTCAAATGGGCTGCGAAAAACAGCATCACCGGCGGCGTCGGCAACGGTCTGTTCGCACCCGACGCTCCCTGCACCCGCGCGCAGATCGTCACCTTCCTGTGGCGTGCAGCGGGCAGTCCGGAGCCGAAGAATGCCAGCAGTTTCTCTGATGTACCCGCAAGTGCCTACTATGCGAGGTCGGTGGCTTGGGCAGTCGAGAACGGGATCACGACTGGCACGGGCAATGGAAGATTCTCACCCGATGCTACCTGTACGAGGGCGCAAAGCGTGACCTTCCTCTACCGTGCGCTAAGTACCAGGGCAGAGGGTACAGCGGAGTTCCGCGATGTTCCCAAAAACGCGTACTATGCGGATGCGGTGGCATGGGCTGCAGCAAACGGCATCACCACCGGCATCGGCGGCGGGCTGTTCGGTCCCGATAATGACTGCACCCGTGCTCAAATCGTGACCTTCCTGTTCCGCACCTACAACAAATAATCGTCTCGGTACAATACAGATGTGGGGCGGCGGTATTATTCCGCCGCCCCATATTCTGGTTTCGGGTCGATGAATGAAAGGTATTCTTATTTGTAAGAGGAAAACGCAAAAGCTCACTTATAGGGCAACCGTGTCTGTTTTCCCTAATTCCACATCAAATCTTAAATAGCCGAAAAGGCATATTCTATTGACAAACTCAATCTGCTCGGTTATAATATACCAGCAGTATATACTACCAGTATATCAGGAGGCATCAATGGAACGTACAGAGACTCAAATGAAGATCCTCGAAGTTGGGAAAAAAGAATTCCTGGAAAAAGGCTTCAAGGATGCATCTTTGAATAAAATCGTCGCAGAGGCGGGCTTCACGAAAGGCGCCTTCTACGGCTATTACCCGGATAAGGCCGCGCTTTTTGAAGATATTGTGGGCGAGGCAGCAAAGGGACTGCTGGAGCAGTTCAAAGCCGCACAGGCCGCCCATTTCGATCTTGTCTCCGAGGAAAAGACGAAGGACAGCCTGAAGCTGTCCACTGAGTATTTGCGCGTCTTTGTGGAATATATGTACGCCCATTTTGATGCCTTTAAGCTGATCCTCTGCCGGGCGGAAGGTACGCGCTATGCAAATTTTTTGGAGGAGCTTGTGGAACTGGAGGTAGAGTGCTCAGAGGAATACTACGCACTTCTCCGCAAAAGAGGAAAGCTCTCCGGAAAAATGACAAAGCAGCTTCATCACATGATTACCAGTGCCTATTTTACGGCGGTATGTGAGACGATTGTCCATGATATGCCCAAAGAAGAAGCTGTGCGGTATGTTGAGGAGCTTGCAAAGTTTTTCAACTCTGGCTGGGAAGGCTTGCTCCGGCTGGAATAATAAGTAATCATACAATCACTTTAATTTTTTGCACATGAGTTAGCGTACTCTAACTAAACAATATAAAATTGGAGGTCGTTTATTATGCGTAAAACAGATTCGAAGAAGCTGGAAACAAGGGACTTTATATCGGTGGGCATCTTTTCGCTCATCTATGCTGTGGTGGCGTTTGTGATTGGCGGTGTTGCGCAGATGACGCCGGTCACTTTCCCGTTTATGCCAATGATCGTGGCGCTCTTTACGGGGACAGTTTTCATGCTCTATGTGGCAAAAATACCGAAGAAGGGAGCTCTCTCCATTCTCGGTGTAATCGCGGCGATTTTGCTGTTTGTTACGGGAATGTTCTGGATGATGTCCGTATTCTTCCTGGTTTTCGGCGTGATCGCGGATTTTATCTGTGCTTCCGCTGATTTCAGATCCTTTAAGAAAAACCTGCTTGCCTACTGCGTCATGGCGCTTGCGCCGATGGGGGCATATATTCCGATGCTTGTCATGCCCGCGCAGTTTGATGCTTTTATGAAGAATAAAGGCGACTTCGCCTCCTTTGAAGGAGTGATTCATTCGATTGGGGCTACCTGGTGGGCGATCCCCGCAATGATTATCGGGACGATCGTCTGCGCGATCATCGGCGGACTGATTGGAAAGAAGCTTATGAAAAAGCACTTTGAAAAAGCAGGGGTCGTATAAATGAGACTCGACCCACGGACGAAGCTTCTGATTCTCGCGGTCACAAGCGTTTCCGTTTTTATGAATAAAAGCATCGCGGTGGAGTGTGTGCTTGCGGGGATTCCGCTTGTACTTCTGAGCGTTTCCGGCAATCTGAAAAGGATGCTGAAATACGCAGCATTTTTTCTCGCGCTTCTGCTGATCCAGCTTTTTATCGTACCGAGGCTGCCCGTGACTTTCGGCGGAATCGTCTATATGTTTGCAGTGTATATCCGCAAGCTTCTCCCCTGTTTTATGCTGGGCAGCTTTCTGATTGCAACGACAAGCGTAAGTAAATTTCTTGCGGCGATCACAAAGCTCCGATTGTCGAAAGGACTCACGATCGCTCTTGCCGTTACGCTCCGTTATTTCCCGACCATGAGAGAAGAGTGGGCCTCCATACGGGATGCCATGGCGCTGCGAGGGATATCAGCGTCCGCGGCTGGGCTGATTAGCCATCCCATACAGACGATGGAGCATGTCTATGTTCCCCTGCTTGTTTCTGCTTCCAGAATTTCGGACGAGATTACGCAGGCAGCGATTACAAGAGGCATCGAGCACACAGGTGAAAGAAGCTGTATAGAGGAAATCGCGTTCTCATTTGCTGATTTGCTGGTGGTAATTGCTTACGCGGCGGTCGTTGCCGGCATGGTATACGCGGGCATGAAAGGGGTGTTTTGATTATGATATCGTTTCAAAATGTCTCTTTTACATACGATGAAAGCGGGAACGGCGGAGTCCTTGATTTGAACCTTATTATCCGGTCCGGCGAATGCGTGCTGCTTTGCGGACCATCCGGATGTGGAAAAACAACAGTTACACGGCTCGCAAACGGACTGATTCCCCATTTCTTCCACGGCAATCTTTCGGGGCAGGTGAACGTAAACGGTATGGATACCCGGGAGACAGAGATTGCTGCGCTATCGGATGCGGTAGGGACGGTTTTTCAGAATCCTCGAACGCAGTTTTTCAATACGGATACAGACAGCGAGATCGTGTTTGGGCTTGAAAATCGGGGCATTCCGCGAGAGGCTCTGCGCTTCCGATTAGATGAACTTACGGAGGAGCTGCATCTTAGCGAGCTCCGGGGTCGAAATATCTTTGAACTGTCCGGCGGCGAGAAGCAGAAGATCGCGTTTTCCAGCGTGTATGCTTCGGCTCCCGATGTCCTTGTGTTTGACGAGCCATCATCCAATCTCGACATGAAGGCCATCGGAGAATTGGCTGATTTGATCCAACAGGCGAAAATATCGGGAAAGACCATTCTGATCGCAGAGCACCGCATCTGGTATCTGATGGACATTGTGGATCGCGTCGTTTATATGCAGGATGGCCGGATTGCATCGGACATGGAGGCTTCAGCGTTCAAGGCGCTGCCTGAAGCAGATATTCGCAGAATGGGACTGCGTGTCAGGGATCTGTCGGTATCCGAATCGGGCGGTGTGAAAACAATCGCTGCCGATGGATTGCTTTCCGCTCAGAAAATCAGCGTCCGTCTCGGCGGCCGGAATGTATTGAATGATATCTCTTTTCAGGCAAGCCGCGGAGAAATCATCGCCATTGCGGGCGTCAACGGCGCCGGGAAATCGACCCTCGCCAGAATGCTCTGCGGATTGCAAAAGAACGGCTCCGGTACTGTTTTGTGGACTGGAAAACCGATGAGCCGGCGGTTGAGACGGAAAAAGGCATACATGGTCATGCAGGATGTGGGACACCAGCTCTTTACCGACAGCGTGGCGGCAGAATGCGCGCTTGGCATAAAAGCTCCGAACAAAGACGAGATTGACCGCACATTAGAAAAGGTGGACCTGCTGGCGTATAAGGAACGGCATCCCTTGTCTCTTTCCGGCGGGCAGATGCAGCGCCTTGCGGTTGTGGTGAGCGATATCTGCGGCAAGGAGCTGCTGGTGTTCGATGAACCTACCAGCGGACTGGATCTGAAAAGCATGGAAGAGGTTGGCATCTTGACACGAAGCCTTGCGACGCAAGGCAAGGTGCTTTTGATCATCACACATGATATTGAGTTTATGATGCGGATTTGCACAAGAATACTGTTCATTCGGGACGGAGAAATCATGAAGGATCTTTCCGGTGGGCAGAAAGAAAAGATTGTAAGACTTTTACGAGGTGAGGAATGATGGCGGGAAAAGAAAACTCGGCGATGACGATTCTGATGGATTTTGCGAAGCCGTGCAAAGGGAAACTGATCGGCTCCGTTGTACTTGCGGTTTTGGGTGCGCTTTGCGGCATGATCCCCTACATCGCGGTGTCCCGCGGGATCATTATGATCTGCCACGAAGACTATGCTTTCAGCAAGTTGGCGTTTCTGGCATTGATTGCTTTTACGGGCTATCTCGGGCAGGTGTGGTTCGGAACTTTTTCTACAATGAAAAGCCATGAGTCTGCCTTTATCATTCTGCGGAATATCCGCATGGCGATAACAGAGAAGCTCTCCCGCGTCCCCATGGGAACGATCCTTGATACGCCGTCCGGGAAATTCAAAACGATCATCGTGGACACCGTGGAAAAGCTGGAGCTTCCGCTGGCGCATATGGTACCGGAGCTCACTGCCAACATCCTAATCCCAGTTCTAATGCTCGTTTACCTCTTTAGCCTTGATTGGAGACTCGCGCTGATCTCTCTTGTGACGATTCCGGTGGGCGCCTTCTGCTATATGGGGATGATGAAGGATTACGAGAAGAGATATGCCAGAGTACTTGCCGCAGGGAAAAACATGGATGCCGCAACGGTGGAATACATCGGCGGCATCGAAGTGGTGAAGACATTCAATCAGGGTGAACGCTCATATAAAAAATACGCCGACGCCGTGGCGGAGAACGAGACCGCCAAAGCGACTTGGTTCAAGCAGACCAACGGCTACTATGTGATGGGGCTTTCCATCCTGACGGCAACGCTTGTGGGCGTGCTGCCTTTGGGAAGCTGGCTCTTTATAAACGGAAGAGTCGAAGCGGGTACGCTGATCACCTGCATCATTCTCGCCCTTGGACTCGTAAAACCACTGATTCAGGCATTGCAGTACACCGACAGCCTGGCCATGGTGGATTCCACCGTAAAAGAGGTAGGGAATCTTCTGGATGAGCCGGAGCTTGTGCGGCCGACCGAGAGAACTGTCCTTGCGGACGCCGATGTATCCTTTGATCATGTTACCTTCCGGTACAAAGAGACGGAGGTTTTGCATGGAATTACCTTTGACTGCGCCAAAAACGGTATGACGGCCATTGTGGGTCCCTCCGGCTCCGGTAAATCTACCATTGCACGGCTCATTGCCTCCTTCTGGGAGGCGGAGAGCGGCGGCGTCCGTATTGGCGGCGTGGATGTGCGGAACATCCCTCTTCCTCAGATAATGGAGCTTGTCTCATATGTATCGCAGGATAACTTCCTGTTCCATCTGTCTATCCGGGAAAATATTCGCATCGGAAAACCGGCGGCCACAGACGCAGAGATCGAAGCAGCGGCAAAAAAAGCGAGCTGTCACGATTTCATCGCCGCTCTGCCGGAGGGCTATGATACGCTGGCGGGCGATGCGGGAAGCCACCTCTCCGGCGGAGAAAGGCAGCGGATCGCCATTGCAAGGGCAATCCTAAAGAACAGCCCGATCGTGGTGCTGGATGAGGCCACGGCATTTACCGATCCTGAAAATGAGGCCATTATTCAAGCATCCATTGCAGGGCTTGTAGCAGGAAAAACTTTAATTGTCATTGCGCATCGGCTGTCTACCATTACAAAAGCAGACAAGATCCTTGTCGTGGATAAAGGAAATGTCGCTGCGGAAGGCACTCATGAGGAGCTTCTTGAAACAAACGATCTATACAAGGAATTGTGGAGAGCCCATATGCAGGGCAAAGATACCGCAGAGGAGGTGGCGTGATGATAAGGTTGTTTCAAAGACTTTTGTTGTTCTCGGGCTTACAGAAGAAGCGTCTTATCCGCTCTTTCCTTGCATACCTTGTCAGCTCATTCTTTGAGATGATCCCAATCATGGCCATTCTAACGGTGCTCACAGGAATCCTGAAGCAGCTTTCCGGCGATGTTATGCCTGAAAGCACGATCTGGATTTCGCTTGGCATCATGATCGTTTCCATTGTAGGGCGAATTGTATTTGTCAATCTTTCTGCCAATGCCAGAACTCTTGGCAGCTTCGCGTTCGGGTCGGAAAAGCGCATGGAGATCGGCGAACGCCTGAAAAAGGCGCCTATGGGCTATTTCAATGAAAACAGGCTTGGGGATATCACCGCGGCGGTGACGACCACCCTCGGCGATCTGGAGCAGCAGTCCGTTACCATTATGGAAAATGTGGCAGGCGGGTTTATCCACGCCATTGTGATTGGCGTTTGGCTTATGATCTATGAGTGGCGGATCGGGCTGATCTCTTTGGCCGGACTTGCCGTGGCGCTCATTGTTTATTCGTTTATCGGCAAGGTCGGCAGGAAATACGCGCCCCGCCGTCAGGCTGCCCAGGCTGGTCTGGTCACTGCCGTTTTGGAATATGTGCAGGGCATGGGCGTAGTCAAGGCGTTTGGGCTGGCGGAACGCACCGGAAAAGCAGTTGACGCCGCAATTGAGGAAAGCAAAGAGGCAAATATCGTGCTTGAAAAGGCGTTTTCAAAAATGACAGCGCTCTATCAGACGGTGTTCAAGCTCGCACGGGCGGCTATTCTGGTTTTTGCACCCTATCTTCTGGCAGGAGGAAGCATCACGCCGGAGAAGTGCCTGCTGCTTCTTGTGTCCAGCTTCATGATCTATGCCGCCGTGGAGGTGGCGGGCAGTATGTCCTCCATTGCCCGCGCGGTGGAGGCTTCCCTGGATCGGCTGGATAACATCATGGACATTCCATCCCTGGACGAAAACGGGGCTGATCTTGTGCCGGAAAATTTCAATATTGAAGTGAAGAATATGTCCTTTGGATATGAGGAAAAGGAGGTATTACATCAAATCAGCTTAAGCGTACCCCAGGGAAGCTCCTGCGCCATTGTTGGTCCATCCGGCGCCGGAAAGACCACGCTGGTCGGTCTGATTGCCCGTTTCTGGGATGTGAAGGAAGGACAGATCACGCTCGGCGGCCGGGATGTGCGGGAATATACCAGCGGCAGCCTTCTAAAGAATTTCGCCATCGTATTTCAGAATGTGTATCTCTTTGAGGACACCGTCGAGAACAATATCCGGTTTGGCAGACCGGACGCGAGCGAGGATGAAATCATAGCAGTCGCAAAGAAAGCCTGCTGCCATGACTTTATCATGACGCTGCCCGACGGTTATCAGACAAAGATCGGCGAAGGAGGCTCCAGCCTCTCCGGCGGAGAAAAGCAGCGAATCTCCATTGCAAGGGCAATTCTGAAGGACGCACCCATCGTCATTTTGGATGAAGCCACAGCCAGCGTGGATCCCGAAAACGAGCAGGAGCTGCAAAAGGCCATCCGGGAGCTGACAAAAGGCAAAACGATCCTGATGATCGCCCACCGTCTGTCCACCGTGCGCACGGCAGATCAAATCATCGTGCTGGAGAACGGCAGGATCGTTCAACGCGGAAACCATAAGGAGCTGATGCGCGAAGACGGCCTGTACAGGCGCTTTGTGGGAATGCGCAGCCAGGCAATCGGCTGGACGCTGAAAGGTGGGAAAGCACATGGATAGAAGGTTAGACAAAAGATACTTGACCGGAGCGGTATCTGCAATGGAAAAACAGTATGGCGCGGAAAAGACAGACGCGATCATAGAAGATGCATGGAGACGTTATGCGGAAATCGTAAATGAAAACGCCGACGAGCCGAAAAAGATGTATATGCATACGAGGAAACGCATCTATCCTGCCATCGCCGCCTTTGACGCCATGACGGGAAATGGAATCTCCCGTGAGGAAGCGGCGGCTTTTCTGAATAGATATTATGAAAAGCGGGCAGCGGGCGTTGGTTCAAAAATCCGAGGGGCAATGAAGATACCGGGTCTGTATAAGCTGGTGCCGAGGTTCTTTGCCAAAATGACAAAAAGCTCCTTTGGAGAGGACTGCGGTTTTCGGGCTAATTGGATACGAACAGAGCAAGAGGAAATGTGCTTCGACATGCTGGCCTGCCCCTATCAGGACACCTGTGTGAAATACGGCTGCCCGGAGATTGTGGCCGGCTTTTGCCGCGCGGATGACGAGGCCTACGGGCATATGCATCCAAAGCTCAAATGGGGACGGACAAAGACGCTCGGACAGGGCGGAGACTGCTGTGATTTTAGACTGACGATAGAGTAATGACCCTATGGAAAGACTGATGAGATACAAGACCCTCCAATGCTTTCTTGCGGCGCTGATTATGATTGTGTTCCTCGCTCCTGCTGCATATGCATCCGGTACACCGGACGCATATGAGGCAAGCGCAAACGCTGTTTCCGAAAAATATATTGGCAAAACGGTTCCGGGCGCGTGTGTCGTAATTTCGGAGTATGACAATACGGTATTTGCGAAGGGGTATGGCTTTGCTGATTTGGAGAACAATACGGCCATGGACCCGGAGACCACGGTTTTTGAATGGGGTTCCATATCAAAGACCTTTGTGTGGGTCAGCGTGATGCAGCTTGTTGAGGATAGGAAAATCGATCTGGAAACGGATATCCGCACCTATCTGCCGGACGGCTTTTTGAAGAATCTGCGATTCGCTGAGCCGGTTACTTTACTTCACCTGATGAACCATACGGCAGGATTTGAGGAAGAACTGCTGGATTTGCGCTATTACAGCGCGAGTGAGGAAATTCCCTTCAAAGAAGTACTATCTGCGCACCAGCCCAAGCAGGTCTATCCGCCGGGATCCGTCAGTGCCTATTCCAATTACGGCGCGGCACTTGCAGCGTTGATCGTGGAGGAAGCCAGCGGCCAAAGCTATAAGGATTATATCAAAGAACATATTCTTTTGCCTCTGGGTATGACGCATACCTCTGTCGGTCCCTTTTGGATGGATGTGGATGGACTCCTTGATCACAAGGCGAAGGGTTATTCTTATACCGGAAAAGGATTTCGGCGGGAGGATGAGATGCACCTCCGCATGTATCCTGCAGGAGCCATGAATGGCACAGCCGCAGACCTGCTTCTGTTTGCCGAGTGGCTGGCAAAGGCGCCAGGAGAGGAGATACGACTCTTCAAAAGCCCGGAAACAAAGGAGCGGTTGTTTAAAGAGACATGGTGTTCCTATGGGGCAAACGCCGGACTTTCTCATGGCTTCTGGCAGTATGCGAATCATCCCGGAATACTCGGGCATGAGGGTGGAACCTATGGCTTCAAGACGCAGTTTTGGGTGGAACCGGAAGCTGAACGTGCAATCCTAATCCTGACCAATGTGATGGAAACGGATTACTGCTCCGCCATCATGGAGGCAGTCATCGAGCAGGATGCGCGACCGCCGAAGCAGGAAGTAGGGTCACGTGACTTCTCTATGCTATTTGGCGACTATCTTCCGGCACGATCCGCATGGTCATATGCAGGCAAGATACAAGCACGAATGCAAATAATCCAAATCTCAAAAGAGGGAGAAGAAAATCTCCGGCTGAAAACGCCCCTTTCCGATAAGGATTTACTGTACGAGCCTGTGGGAGAATATCAGTTCTACTGTGCCGAGGCGATACCGGAGGAAAGAAGCCTTGCTTTCTCTGTATTGGACGGTAGGGTGACGAGCATGACGTTCCGACTGGCTCATGACTATGTTCCCGCGGGACCTCTAAACGGCTTTGCCGGCAGCTTTCTGTCATTGGGAAGTTATATCCTGCTGATGGTTCTGTGGCTTGCCATTTTGATCATATTGGGCTCAAAGATCGTTTGTAAACGCAGCTCTTTTCAATGGCAAAGGATTATACTTCCCATATGTGGGCTCATTCTTGGTGCGGCGGGGATTGCCGGAATGTTTCATTGGTTTTCTCTTTACACAATTATTTCGACGGAGCTGAACATAGTAGCAGGTATAGGAATTGCAGCGGCCATCTGCGGGATTTTCACGGGATTCAGCTATGTTGTAAAGAGAAAAAATAGAGCATCGGTACTTACGATTGTTTTATTTGCATTGCAAATTATATCTGCGTGGATGCTCGGATTCTTAACAGTAGTATAAATTAACAGAAAACGGAGGAATGGATTTATGGACGAAAAGAAAAAGTGGACGGTTAAGGATGTTATTACAACGGTATTGCTCTCCGCAGTGCTGATCGTGATCCAGTTCGTCGTCAATATGGTCTGCATGGCCAACGACTTTGTCAGCATGGTGCTGTCGGTGGGGATCACCATGTTCCTCTGCGCGCCGGTCTATATGCTCATGGTCAGCCGGATCGGAAAGCGTTTTGTGACGCTGATCTATATGACGATCCTCGGCGTGATTTTCCTGCTGATGGGAAACTGGTTCTTGCTTCCTTATTATGTTCTCGTGGGAATCCTCTGCGAGGCGATTCTCTGGAAGGAAGGCTCCTGCCAAAAACCGAAACGGCTGACCGCCGCCTGGACGGTGGCGAGCCTGCTGTACAACGGGGTCAATCTGCTGCCCATCTGGTTCTTCTGGGACACCTACTACGATTTTGCGCTGGCAAGCGGTATGGAGCAGAGCTACATCGATTCCTATGTGCGTTACTACACCTCTCCCGGCTGGCTGGCCTTTATTCTGCTGTTCACGACACTGATGGGCTTTTTAGGCTGCATGGTGGGCAGCCGGCTGATCCGCAGGCATTTTAAGAAGGCCGGCGTTCTATGAGAGCGGACGCATCCTTTGCGGTGCCGGTCAAGCTATGGGCGCTGCTGTGCGTCTTTGCTGGAGTGACGATCGGCGGGAATGTGCTGCTCACCTGCATCCTGACCGGCGGTGCACTTCTTTATCTCGTCCTACAGCGGAATTTCCGCCTTGCCGCGTCCTATGGCTGCTTTTATCTGCTGCTGGCGCTGCTGCTGTACGGCATCCGCTTCCACGGGCTGCACATGCCGGTCTTTTCGGAATTTTATGTTCTGATGTTCTGGAATCTGTCGCCAATCTTTCTGGTGTCATGGGATCTGATCACCACGCCGCCGGGGATGCTCTCCGCGTTCTTATCCCGCCTCCGTATGCCCACCCCGTTTATTCTCGGGCTTCTTGTGGTCTTTCGCTTCTTCCCTACCATGCGGACGGAGCTGAAAGGCGTAGGCAGGTCCATGAAAAACCGAGGGCTGACCGCAGCGGGACAGCTGCTCGCACATCCCGTGCAGAGCATGGAGTATGTGCTGGTTCCGTTTCTTCTTCGGGTGTTGCAGCTTGCGGATCAGCTTTCCGTTTCCGCCGTTGCAAGAGGCGCGGAGCGCCCAGGCGTGCGCGGCAGCTATTATGAGAAAAGGGCCGGGGCGCGGGATCACATCGCGGCAGCCGCATGTGCGATAGTCACGGCTTCCTATTTGGTTTTGGAAAGGAGCATGGCATGATCGAGCTTACACACGCTTCCTTTCAATACGAAAACTCAGACAGAGGCGTGCGGGACATTTCCCTTTCGGTAAAAAGCGGCGAATGCGTCGTGCTGACGGGGCTTTCCGGCTGCGGCAAGACCACCGTGACAAGGCTTGTCAACGGGCTTGCGCCGTCCTATTACCCCGGAGCCTTCAGCGGAAGCGTGAGGATAGACGGCAAGGATATATCAAGGCTTTCCACATGGGAGATCGGGCGTTTGGTGGGAAGCGTTTTTCAGGACCCCAAAAGCCAGTTCTTTTCCTCCGAGCTTGCCGGAGAGGTCGCCTTTCCCTGCGAGAATTACGGCTTATCCACTCAGGAGATACGGGAGAGGACGGACGCTGCCATAGAGGCGTTGAAGCTGTCCCATTTGAAAGACAGGGCAGTTGACATCCTCTCAAGCGGAGAAAAGCAGCGGGCGGCCATTGCGTCTGTATATGCCATGAAGCCAAAGGTCTTTGTGTGTGATGAGCCGACGTCCAACCTCGATACCGCCGGGACAAGGCAGCTTGCGCAGACCCTCCGACAGCTCAAGGAACAGGGCTTTACCCTGCTCCTCGCGGAGCATCGGATCGACTGGCTGATGGGGATCGCAGACCGGTTTTTATATCTGCGGGACGGCAGAATAGCGGCCGAGTATGCGCCGGAGGATTTGCTCCTTCTGCCGGAAGCAGATATATTAGGTATGGGCCTGCGCTCTCCGCACGAGGGAAAGAGCCTTCCCGCTCCCTCCGTATCGGACGAAAGCCCTGCCGTCTTGAGGACAGCAGGGCTCTCGAAAAGAATACGCAGGGAAGTCATTTTCGATGATATTTTCCTCTCCTTTCCGAAAGGCAAAGTGACCGCCATAACGGGACAAAACGGCGCGGGGAAAACCACCCTTGCGCAGATCCTCTGCGGGCTGGCAAGGCAGACAAGGGGACATATCCTGATAGATGGGAAAAAAGCAAGAGCCGCAGTCCGGCGCAGGGAGATCTATTACTGCGGCAACGACACGTCAACGCAGTTTTTTACGGCGAGTGTGGCGGAGGAGCTGCTGCTGAATACCGAATTGACAGAAGAAAGCAAAGACCGTGCCAGACACTTGCTGAAGGAATTTGGCCTTTACGAGTACAGGGACACGCACCCGTCCACCCTGTCCGGCGGACAGAAGCAGCGGCTTGCCATTGCCTGCGCCATCTTTTCCGGCCGCGGGATACTGATTCTCGATGAGCCCACCAGCGGCCTTGACGGGCAGAATATGCGCCTCGTCGCGGAAAGGCTGAGAAGCGAAGCGCGGAACGGCAGAACCATTCTCGTGATCACCCACGACAGGGAACTGATCAAGAGCTGCTGCGATAATGTTGTGGAGGTTGGTACAAAGCCCAGCGAGGTACAGTGAATGCCTTTTGCCAGTGAGCCCAAATGGGTCAAATTCACGAATGTTAATTTGCATTGCTTGCCGCAACGGCGATGTTCCTGCTAAAATATGCGTGAAATCTTTAGAGAAAAAAGGTGTTTCCGTGCTTCATGAAAATCTTCGGTTGAAGCGAAAAGAGCGAGGTCTTTCACAGGAGGAATTGGCATCACGCCTTCATGTTGTCAGACAGACCATTTCAAAATGGGAAAAAGGAATGTCTGTTCCTGATTCTGAACAGTTGATAAAAATTGCCGTCATTCTCGAAACGACCGTAAGCGAGCTTCTTGGAACCCAGGTGGAAAACGAAGAGGAACCGAACCGGTTGGCAAAAGAACTGTCTCGCATCAACACGCAGCTTGCCATCAGAAACCATCGGACGCGGCGTGTGCTGAAAATCATCGCTGTTGCTCTGCTCGTATTTGTAGCTTTGATTTTTGCAATTATGGCGTTGAGTTATGCGCCTATGCCGCAACTGAAATAACGCATTTTCAAAAGGAGTGCAGCTATGGGCAAGAAAAAGAGAATGGTGTTGTTGGTGTTAGGTATAATCATTCTTGGCATAGCTATATACCAATATCCATTACAAAAAGCATTTGCACAAAAAGCCTTCGAAACTTATATAGATAAACAAGGAATAGATCCTGACAATATCGCCATTAAAAAGCCGGTTAAAGACTGGAAGCAAGGAGGATATTTGATAGTTGTCACTTTTAATGATGATATAAACAACAAGTATTATTATCATTATGAGGTATGGACGCACAAAAAAGGTGAACCATTGCGTTTTAATAGAATGACATTGACTATTATTGACGAGAAAAACTCTGTTGTGTTAGAATATCCTTATGATGGTAAGTGTAAGTACCCTCCTATTAAAGAGTGATATACAAGGAGTAAATCATGAAAAAGCTCATGAAACGGAGTCTTATTGCAAGGCTGCTTGCCACTGCCGCTGAGACCGGCCTAATTGCGCTATATCTTCTGAATGTAATAAGCACAGGTACCTTTGTTCCGTTGATAGTAATCGTTTCCCTCCTCTTCTGGAGCTTTGGCGTGAAGAGAAAGCCATAAACCACCAAACGGTTTTGTTGTTACAGGTTGTCAATATGAAAATGAAAAAACTGATATGCGTTATGGCTCTCGTGTGTATCGGAATGCTTCTGGTGTCGTGTGGGTCAAAACGCCTTGACAATCCCAAGGCACAGTTTATTCGGGATTTTGGCTTGAACATTGAAAAGAAAGACTGTGTGCTTGAGGAACTCTTCAATAACTATGAAGGGGTTCCTTATGAGGGAATAGCACTATATAAGCTGACCATTGGGGAGGACGTGCGTCAGGCGTTCCTGCAATGGGAACGCTTTCCCTTCTCCGAAAAGGCTGAGTGCTTTTTGGAGAGCCTTTCCGCCTATGCGGAGCTGCCCCCGATCGCGGACGGCTACTGGAAAATGCGCTCTTGAATTTAATTATCTCTATTCAAGAGAAAAACAAAAAGTAAGACTTTCTAAAGCACAATTCATGCTAACGCTTGCAGACGGAGTTCCGGTACGAGGAAGACACGGAGTATTCCGAGCCGATGGCAAACTGGGTAGAGTTTGAAGTAAAAATGAATCTGCCGTATAAGGAGGCACAGCCCTCCGACCCAATCACCATACCGGAGCTTCAGGTGAATGCCATGTCTGGGGCAATGGGTGAAACAGATGAAATCACGGCTTCCCCCTGCGCCTACTACTGGCAGGCCCCGGAACCGAATGAGGATGGAACCATGAGCTCCATCATTGGATGCGGGCCTGCGATCGGCGAAGAGACTTCTCTGCCGGAGATCACGGCAGCCGCCGAGGGACTGATTTCCCACAGAAAGTCAAACGAAATCTGGTTATATTTCGAGGTGCAGCCGGATACAGTGCGGATACAATGCGTCCCCCAAAACGGCGGTGAGGTTGAGACAATCACAGACATTCTTCCGTATGACGGAGGATGTGCGTTCGATCTGAAAAGCGGCAGCTTTGTTTACCGTGTGATTGCAGAATGGGGCGATGGCAACCGTGTGGAATATGGCTTCATCGGGAAGTGGTTGTGATCCCGCGGCAATCAGAATAAAGGACTGACTATGATAAAGATACTATTGGTAGAAGACGATAAAATTATCGTTGCGAGCTTGAGCGAATATCTGAACAGCGAAGGGTATCTTGTGCGAAGTGTATCCGGGCAGGCGGCGGCCATGAAGCTGCTTGCGGAGGAAAAGGCGGATCTTGTGCTGCTGGATGTGTCTCTGGCGGAGGGCAATGGCTTCGCGGCGTGCAGAGCGATCAAGGCCGAGTTTGATGTCCCCGTTATTTTCCTTACCGCGTCCGGCGACGAGTTCAGCACCGTTACGGGCTTCGACCTGGGCGCCGACGATTACATTCCAAAGCCGTTTCGCCCACGAGAGCTTATCTCCCGCATCCGAAATGTGCTCCGACTCACCGGCAGCATGGGCAAAACGGTGAAGCTCGGTGATGTGGTGGTGGATACCGAAAAAGGCACGGCAATGAAGAACAACAAAGATCTGTTTCTTTCAGCGCTGGAATACCGCCTTCTGCTGTTTTTCATCAACAATCGGGGAATCGTGCTTACCCGTGAGAGGCTTCTTGACGCCATCTGGGATGCTGCCGGCGAGTATGTCAATGACAATACGCTGACGGTGTACATCAAGCGGCTGCGGGAGAAGATTGAGGATGACCCCACCGACCCGAAGATCATTCTGACGGTTCGCGGGACAGGATATAAGGTGGACGCATGATTAAGCTGCTGAAAAACAAAGAGGTGCGAAAGGCGCTGCTGTGGCAGCTGCTGCTCTCCGCAGCCGCCTGCGCCGTCTGCTTTTTCTTCGACATTCGCGCCGGGCTGACAGCCGCAGGGCTTTCTCTGCTCCTTATGCTGGTCTTCTGCATCAGCACTTATAAGAGGTATCAGAGGATTTCTTCCCTTGCGGATGATATCAATCAGGTTCTGCACGGCGACAGTTCGATCGATTTTGACAGCTATTCGGAGGGCGAGCTGAGCATCCTCCACAGTGAGATCTATAAGATGACCATACGCCTGCGTGAGCAGCAGCAAACGCTGACAAGGGAAAAGGCGCACCTTGCCGATTCCATCGCGGACATCTCTCACCAGATCCGCACGCCCCTGACCTCTATCAATCTGCTGATTGGACTGCTGTCGGAGCCGAAGCTGACCGACGCGCGCAGGCAGCAGCTTATCCATGAGCTCTACGAGCTGCTCTCCCGCATTGACTGGCTGATCACCACACTTCTGAAGATCTCACGGCTGGACGCCGGCACGGTGCAGTTCAAGCAGGAGCAGGTCAGTCTGGAGGAACTGCTCAAAAAGTCCTGTGTGACCCTGCTCATTCCCATGGAGCTGCGCGGGCAGGAGCTGCGCATCCATGCGGACGGAGCTTTCCGGGGAGATCTCTCGTGGACCTGCGAAGCCATCGGCAATATTGTGAAGAACTGCATGGAACACACCCCCGAGGGCGGCGGGATCGAAATTGACACAGCCGAAAACGCCCTGTATTCCGAAATTATAATTAAGGACAACGGCACGGGCATTTCTTCGGAGGATCTGCCGCATATCTTTGAGCGCTTCTATAAGGGCAAGGATTCCGACGGCAAAAGCTTTGGGATCGGGCTTGCGCTGTCGCGCATGATCATAACCGGTCAGGGTGGAACCGTAAAGGCAGAGAACCGCAAGCCCGCAGGAGCCATGTTCACCATCCGATTTTATAAGGGAACCGTCTGAAGGTGCCTCCCGATATCCTAGCCACGGCATTGGACTAAACATGTAGTTCATGACACCAGCACTCTTAAATAGAGCTTTTTGTAGGATTTTTCATGTATATGTGGAGGTACATATATGAGCAAAATCAGCAAATCCATTGTTATATCCGAGTTCTTATGGCTTCTATTTTTTGCCGTAGTCTTTTTAAAATTTGATTATACGCGGACAACATTAGCCGTAGTTAATGCAATAGTTTGGCTTTGCATCGTACTAGTTTTTTCAATAATTATACTACAATTTCTAACTAGACAAGCATTTACGAAGGTACGGGGCATACTACTAGTGCTGATTTTCTTAATCATAGATCAGGTTATAAAAGCGCTACTATATTTTGCTCCGTCCGAAATCTCCATTCCTGTTATTCCCAATATTCTATCGATCCTCGTAATTCTGAACAAGTACCAGACCTTAGTACTTCAAGCAGCAGATAAATTCGCATCGCCTTATATTGTTGCGTGTGCAAAACTATTGCTGCTTCCCTTCTTTTTGCTATTGCTCTATCTGCTCTCAAAGAGTAAAAATCGTTTTAATTTCAAGACGCCTATCGGCTATGCTGGTGTAACCCTAATTTCTTCGGCAATTTTATCGACGGTCCTAGACAGTTTAATTTATAAGGGAACACCAGACTATTTTTACTTAATTCCCTTGTATTCATCTGTGGATTTGAAGGATGTATTTGCCTTTTTAGGAGCAGGTTGCATTTTGTCAATCATATCAACAAACGAGAAAAATATGCAGAAGAAAACAACGAACATGGAGGCAAAATGATTTATCAGCAAGACTGGCTCATGCGTCAAATTGAAGCTATGATCCAAGCAATTTTGGCTGTTGCACTTGGGATATCAGCCAACGAACAGACTGCAACTCAAATTGAAGATTCTAGTTATGGAAAAATGCTTGAAAAAATGATTGACGATGGGGACATTTGTGCAGCAGAAGATTTGCTGTTCAATGACTTGGATCAGTCGGATTTATCATGGCTTCAGATAGCCCTTGATTTCTATTCAAAGCTAAATAACTGCTCTGATGATTATTTAGCAATGCATGATTTTTCTCGTGAAGAAATTGATCAAGGACTTCGATACATCTGCACGTTGTTTGGTTATGATTTTTTGGTAAGCAATTAGTCCATTATCGATTATTTCGTCAGCTATTCTTTTGTTTTCGAAAGGCACTTTTTCTCCACTTTCGATGATCATTTCGTTAAAAGAGTTTACAAAATATCCGCTGTCACTGTTTAACGATGGAATAGTTGTTTTGTTGACCTGGATCATTCCAATTGCTATTACCAGTTACTATCCTACACTATTGTTTTTGGGGGATTATTCAATTATAGGGTATTCTGCCAGCACTTCTGCATTTTTTTCGTGTCAGGGCTAATTCTGTTTCGTGAAGGACTTAAAAGGTTAGATGGAATGTCTTCTTAACAATTAGTGAAACTGAAAGGCTCTGGAAGTTGGCAAGCAAGGTCTTTTGGAGCCAAAAGACAGCAGGCGGAGACTCTGACGAGTCCCCGCCTTTTGCTTGATGGGGCGTTCCCCATACCCCCTGTAACACAGAGTTCATGGGCCCTGCCTTTGAAAACATTGATTTTACTGACTTTCTTATGTTTTCTTATTAGGAGGCGAGGGACCGGCGGCTCCCTTTTTTATGAAGTGACGGATCCGTCACCTGAAAGTCACCGCCGTGTCACCTTGACAAAATAGAATGGGGGTGTAAAAAGCGAAAGGAGTATCCCGATATGGAGATTTTGAGAGTGGAAAACCTGACAAAGGTTTATGGCAAGGGCGAGAACGAGGTGCGGGCGCTGGACGGTGTTTCCTTTTCGGTGGAGAAGGGAGCGTTTGTCGCCGTGATCGGCCCCTCCGGCTCGGGCAAATCCACACTGCTTCACATCCTCGGCGGCGTAGACCGGCCTACAGGCGGCAAGGTATTTATGGACGGCAAGGATGTGTATGCGCAGAACGAGGAACAGCTTGCCATCTTCCGCCGCCGTCAGGTGGGACTGATCTATCAGTTTTACAATCTCATTCCGGTGCTCAATGTAACGGAAAACATCACTCTCCCTGTCCTGATGGACGGGCAGAAGGTCAATCAAAATCGACTGGCTGAGCTGATGACCACTCTGAAGCTTACCGGCCGGGAGAACCACCTGCCGAACCAACTCTCCGGCGGCCAGCAGCAGCGGGTGTCCATCGGTCGGGCTCTGATGAATGCGCCTGCGGTGGTGCTTGCCGACGAGCCCACCGGAAATCTTGACTCCAAAAGCAGCCGGGAGATCGTGGAGCTGCTGAAGGTTTCCAACGAAAAATACGGGCAGACCCTTATTGTCATCACCCACGATGAGAGCATCGCACTGCAGGCGGATCGAATCCTTTCCATTGAGGATGGGAAAATCACCAGAGACGAGGTGATCCGCAGATGAATGTTTTCAACAAGGTAACCTTAGAGAGCCTGAAGAAAAACAGGACGAGAACCATCGTCACGATCATCGGCATTATGCTCTCGGCGGCGATGATCTGTGCGTCCACGACCCTTGTCTCCAGTATGCAGAATTTCGTGCTGCGTTGTGCGATCCACATCGACGGGGACTGGTACGGAGCGGTTTATGACGCCGCATATAAGGACTATGAGGACATCCGCGATTCCGACAGGGTTTCCTCCGCAGCCTACGCGCAGGTTCTGGGTTACGCGAAGATCGACAGCGCCAACGAGCGCAAGCCCTATCTGTATGTGCTTGGCGGCGATGTGGCCTCCGGCTATTTTAAGACAATGCCGGTGCATCTCATTTTAGGTACGCTGCCGAAGGACTCCACGGAAATTATTCTGCCGGAGCACCTGACATCAAACGGCAAGGTGAATTATAAGCTCGGCGACACCGTCACGCTTGATGTGGGTGACAGGACACTTGACGGCCGGAGGCTGGGACAGGACACGCCCGTATACGCCTATGACAGCGAAACGCAGGTGGAGATTATGAGCGGCGAAAGGCTCGAAAACACCGAACCAAGAACCTATACGGTGGTCGGCATCTATGAAAGGCCTACCTTTGAGGACTATTCCGCGCCCGGGTACACAGCGCTTACGGCAGCGGACACCAAATCCGCCGATCAGGCTCCGATTCATTGTTATTTCAAGCTGCACAAGCCCGCCGGGGTGTATGACTTCATGAAGGAAATGGGCTATACGCAAGAGTATCGCTATGCCTACAATACAAAGGTCCTGCTGTATTCCGGCACGGCTCCGTTCGATTCCTTCCTTACCGCGTTTTACAGTCTTGCCGCCATCATCATCGCGCTGATCGTGTTCGGCTCTGTATCGCTTATCTATAACGCATTCTCCATCTCCGTCTCGGAGCGGACAAGGCAATTCGGCCTGCTGTCCTCGGTGGGCGCCACCAGAAAGCAGCTTCGAAGAATGGTGCTGTTTGAGGCGCTGGCGGTCAGCATTGTCGGCATCCCGCTGGGCATTCTGGTGGGCATCGGCGGTATCGGCATAACGCTCCTCCTGATCGGAGATAAATTTATCTCCATTGTCCGTGTGGACATTCCCATGCGGCTCTGTGTTTCGTGGCAGGCTGTCGTCATTGCTGCGGTCATTGCACTTGTCACGGTTCTGATCTCGGCATGGATTCCCTCAAAAAGGGCAACCAGAGTTTCCGCCGTGGAGGCGATCCGCCAGAGCATGGACATCAAGGTAAGCGGCAGACCCGTCCGAACCTCAAAGCTCGCCTACAAGCTGTTCGGACTCCCCGGCGTCCTTGCCGGCAAGCACTATAAGCGCAACCGGAAAAAATACAGAACCACCGTCGTCAGCCTCTTTATGAGCATCGTCCTCTTTGTTTCTGCGGCGGCCTTCACCGACTACATGATGGAATCCGCCGAGGGAGGGCTGGCCTCCGATCAGTTCGACCTGATCTACGCAGCGGAGTCAGACGCTTCCTCCGCCATGACACCCGATGCGCTTCTGGAACTGCTTTTCTCCGAGCAGAATGTCACTGGCGGTACCTATACCAAGAAGCAGTTTTTGCAGGGCGATATCTCCCGCGAATATGTCACGGCAATGTTTGCCGACCGTTTTGCCGACTTCGGCATGGAGCGTGAGGACGCAGCGCCGAAGAATCTCAGCATCTCCGGTTATCTGTACTTCGTTGCGGACGCCGAGTTCAACAGGTTACTGGAAAAGTACAACCTGAAGGAAGCGGATTACTATGACCGGGACAACCCCCTGGGCATTGCCCTGGATCGCAACATTGAGCTTGACCGCCGGCTTGAGAAGTATGTCACGCTGGACACGCTCAAGGGCGATGGGTGCGTGATCGAGGGTCTTTACTATGTAGAGATCGACGGATATTACAGAAAAGACAGCCGGATCGATGAGAACGGCAATAAGGTCGTCCTCTATCAAAACAGAGACAATGAGAACGACATCATCGAGCTGCCCTATGAGGAATCCTTTGCAAAATACACGCTGCGGTCCGAAAAAACCATTGAGGAGGCTCCGTTCTTTGTCAGCCGCAGCACGCCGGTGGCCATCAATATGATCTATCCGTACAGCATGCTGGAGAGTGTGGTTCCCGAGGCGGCGCTGAATCAATTCCGTAATACAGAGTATTTCCTTACCTCGAGCAATCACACCGCAAGCTTTGAAAATCTGGCACCCGTGCTGACGGAAAACGGTCTCAGCAGCCGGCAGCTCTTCGACTATGCCGCAAACGCCGAGACAAACCGGAATGTTGTGACCATTGTCCGGGTATTCGCCTACGGCTTTATCGTGCTGATCTCCCTGATTGCCGCGGCCAATGTGTTCAACACGATCTCCACGAATATCAGCCTGCGCCGCCGGGAGTTTGCCATGCTGAAATCGGTGGGCATGACGCAAAAGGGCTTTCGCAGGATGATGAACTGCGAGTGCCTGCTGTACGGCTCCAAGGCACTGCTTCTCGGCTTGCCGGTGTCCTGCGGCATTACATATCTCATCTACCGCGCAGTCACAACGGCCTATGAAACCTTCTTCCATCTGCCGTGGGCGGCCATCGGCATCGCCGTACTGAGCGTATTTCTGGTCGTATTCGCCACCATGATATACGCAATGAGGAAAGCGAAAAAGGACAATCCCATCGACGCCTTGAAAAACGAGAATCTGTAAGGAGGAAAAGAATATGCACAACAATGAAGCAACCGCACATGGGAAACTCAACTTGAAATCCCTGCCGATCTGCTGGCTGATCATTCTCGGCGGATACCTTTTGATCCGTATGGTCTTTCTTGTATTCGGGCTGCAGCTGCACCTGACCGCTCAGGGCATCTGCCTTGCGCTGCTGCCGTACTGCTTTGGGGCGCTGTATCTATGGAGGTGCTGCAAGAATCGGGAACCGCTGTTTTACGCGCTTGGTATTCTGCTCCCGGCTATTGTCGAGAAGCTGACGCTGTATTTCCTCGGAGCGTATCTATGCGGGGTCAGTCCGTTCCGTGTCACGGCAGTCATGGAGGCAATTGGAACGATTGAGCCGTATGCGGTGCTCTTTACACGGATGCCCATGCGGTATGCAGTCAATCTGCTGTTCTTTAACTGGATATACATTCTTTGCGGCATCGCCTTCTCTGCACTCTGCTTTTTGGGCTTGTCTCTCTTTCAAAAGCGGGTGGGGGATGAACCATAGGCAAGATATAGGGGCGGCAAAATGTTATCAGGGCAATATGCGACCTCTTGCTGTCACAGTGTTTGCGAGTAAGTTAAGAAGGAGTTGTTGATGCGTCCCTTGGTGTCACCCTCGCCAAAGGCCAGAGGAGTACCGGCGATGATACGCCGCCCGGTGGCCAGAGTCAGAAGCGAAGCAGAATAGTCCGCACGAACATCGCCGCCGACTTTGTGGATTACGGCTTCGTCGCAGCTCATTTCCATATCCTTGCTTGCCAGTATAAACGCTGCCCAGACAAGAGGGTTGAACCAATGAATGGCCAAAGCAAAAAACGCCAGTGCTTTCATAACATGGTCGAGTCGTTTGATGTGGTGCTGCTCATGGAGGATGATATACTCCTGCTCCTTGTCGCTCAAATTGCAGGGTAGATAGATTTTCGGACGGAACAGGCCGACCACAAAGGGAGACTTGATATCGTCTGCGATGAATATATTGTCTCGAAGAGGAACAACCACCGACAGTTTACGCCGCAGCCGGATGTAGGAGACAATACTGTAGATTACCATGACCAACACGCCAATCATCCAAACATAGGTAGCAATGGACATTGGAGCTTCGAGCGGGTCGGCAACCAACTGTTCCCGTCCTTGCGGTAATGCCTCGTTGATCGCATCACTGATGCCCGGAACAGGCCGCGCAACAGAGGGATACTCTGTGTGAACAATGTTGCTCGGCACATATTCGATGACGCTGGTAATTGTTCCAGACTCTTGGGCTGGGGCATCGAAAAGATTGTAAACGGAAAAGCTTGAACCAATCGACACCGGACACAGGAGACGAAACAGGACCACGCCCCACAGCGCATAGGAAATGACCTTGGGTGCTTTTTTCAGAAGAAGGCGCAGCAGGATTACAAATACAATAGCCACGCTTGCCGTCAGGCTCATGTTGAATAGCTTGGGCATGAATGTATAAAAGAACATAGGGTCACCTCCTCATTCCATCAATGACCTTCTGCAGCTCGTCGATCTCCTGGTCAGTGAGTTTTTTCCGTGTCCCGAATGCAGCGAGGAACGCAGGCAGAGAACCACCAAAGGTTTCCTCCACATACTGCTCACTATGTCGGGCGTAGTATTCCTCCCGTGAGATCAGCGAAGTAACAGTGCCATCTTCATTCTTAAACAAGCCACGCTCACACAGGCGTCGCAAAACAGTGTGAGAAGTGCTTTTCTTCCAGTTAAATTCTTCTGCGCCGATCTTGGCCATTTGACCGGATGTGATCGGCTCCCGTTCCCAGATAATATCGGCAAACCGGGCCTCGGCAGTTCCCATTTTCAAATCAGACATTAAAGCGCACCTCCGTGTTACAGCTTGTAGCGCCACTTATATACTACAGCTTGTAACACGAAAAGTCAATATGGCAGAGCCAATGTTCATAAAAGCTTCAAAAGTGAAAGTGCGCCGGTTGTCCGACGCACTTTCTTGTTTCTCATACCTTTGATTGCAGTCGCTTCCTGCGGCTCGGCAGTTCCTTGTTATGCAGCCAGTAGATCAAGACGAACAGCAGATAGGCTCCCAGACATACTGCGAATATGTAAATGGGTGTGTTGACATACCAACCGAACCATTCGGAGAACTGTTTGAACACAATGATGGGAGAATTACCAGGGCCAACGAAGAACATATTCATATCTCTGCCGATTCCAAACTGCACGATGCAGTTCAGGGCAAAGGCCACGCCGCAGAGAAGGGTGAAGATCCAAGTCGCAGAAGCATAGTCGCTCTTCTGGTTGCCGCCTCGCTTGGACACGCAGAGGAACAGTCCCACAAACACCAACAGCATGTGCCACACGCAAGAGTGGGCGGTAAGGAACAGGTGGCCATGAAGCAGGCCGGACGGCTCGGTAAAGGCAATGGCTCCTCCCAAGAGATTATACAGCACCATGAAGCTATACAATGCCCGACGCAGTTTTCCCAGCTTCAACCAAGGAACAATCAGGCACAGATACATTGGGATGCTGCACAACTGGAATGGGAACTCGCCCCAGTGATAGGTGCCGTCCGCGATCACATAGTAGCAGAAGAATTGCTTAAATACTTCCGACAGCGTCAATACCAAACCGCAGGCAAACAGGATATGACATGCTGTTTTGTCGCTGACATTCCGCAGCTTCCATGCCGAGAAACCGCAGACAGCAAAGCCAATCAGGGTAAACAGAATATGGAATGCACCGTAGGCCGGTGGCGGCTCCATGGGCCAGGAAATAGATTCAAAAAAGGTTGCTAACATTTGCTTTGGGACATCTTCTTTCTTTGGAAACGCACGGGTGTGGATTGCTTCTTTTTAGCTGATGGTCGGGAACCGCAGAACCACCTTAAACAGATCGCCGTCAGTAGTCAGCTCCATGGTGCCGTTTTGCAGTTCGGTCAGGCTCTTTGCAATAGACAGGCCCAGACCGTTGCCTTCGCTCTTTCTGGAGTTGTCGCCCTGAACGAAGCGCTCCAGCAGCTCGTCAGTAGACAGGTTGAGGGGTTCGCGGGAGATATTCTTAAAGGAGATGATTGCCTCTCCGTTTTTCTCCTCCAGCGTCAGATAAACGCGGGTGGAGCGCTGGGCATACTTGCAGACATTGTTCATCAGGTTATCGAACACGCGCCACAGGCGGCGACCGTCTGCCATAATTTTAATAGGCTGCTCCGGCTGGCTGGTGAACAGAACCAAATCCTTCTCTTGAAGCTTCTGCTCATACTCACCGGCAGTCTGTGTCAGCATCACACCAACTTCACAGGGAGCCAGCAGCACCTCCAGATTACCCGTGGACGCCTTAGAAGCCTCCACGAGATCGTCAATGAGCCGCTTCAGGCGGTCGGACTGACGATGGAGTACACCGGCATATTCTGTAATGGTGGGGTTGTCGCACTGCTCTTTTTCAATCAGATCCGCGTAGTTGATGATAGAAGTCAGCGGAGTCTTGATGTCGTGAGAAACATTGGTGATCAGCTCAGTCTTCATGCGTTCACTTTTCAGACGTTGTTCCACCGCCGCTGTCATGCCAACGCCAATGCTGTTCAGATTCTCGCCGTGGCGCTTGAAATCCCAGAACATTCTCTTGGTGTCCACCTGATATCCAAGATCACCGGTGGCAAGAGCCTTGCCACCTGCCTGGAGCTTTCGGAGCATCAACGCCACATAGAGAACCAGCGGGACAAGCACAAGGTGCTTCACGAACCAGAAGGTCAGCAGAACATCCTCCTCACAGTATGCCCCAGCAATGACAAGGACTTCGATCAAGGCGATTGCAGCCAGGCCAAGAGCGGTCTTCCAAACCAGAGGAATGCCTCTGCAAAGGGATACCATACCGCGGAAACACACACATACGCCGCTCCAAATCTTACGCAGCACGACCAGTGCAATTTTAAGGGCATAGAAGATGATGGTGTTCTTCCACCAGCACCCCAGCTTGATCCGCGTTGCAAAGCTCATGCACCAGCCAAGACAAATGGCCATTAGAGAGATACCTAATGCGATGCCGGCTAACGCTGCTTCGATGTCTGAGGCATAGTAGATTGCTTCCACCATGACCTGTATTATCAGGAACCCGGCAAGCGCAGTCATCCCGGTCAGCAGGTCAAAGGGGATCTTCGTACCCCATCCCGGCTGCGCTGTTGCCAGACCATTTTTCTTACCAGATGCGCACATAAGGAAAACGAAAGCAGCGATAGCAAGAATGGCAGCGCCGATGCCAATCGCATATACCCAGAAACGCATGGCAAAGGCCAAGGAGATCAAAAGGTCGGCATAATAATAAGTATCAGGCTGGGTCAATTCATCCGCAAGACGAATCGTTGCCTCCACCGTACCGATCTGCTCCACATCATATCCGTAGTTGCTATACAGACTGTACCAGTTTTCTACGCCGTCTTTCTCCTTCATATGATACCAGACCGCACTGTACTCCGTGGAGCTTTCCTTCACGCCCCCATCATACCCCCAGTTATTTCGCGGACCTTCTGAGAAAACCATTTCAATAGATGCAATGTTGCGATCTGACAAATAGCGCATGGCATCATCAGCACCAGCATCTAAATTCTCGTTGGTCAAATAATGAATGAGCGTCCGGATATCGCCTTCGGCAATATTTCTCATGGCTTCGTTTTTGTAAGCCCATTCAGATGTCGTATAGAGTTCTTCTTCCACCATGATGAACGCACCAGCAGCAGAGCCGATAACAACAATCACCATGATGATGACCAGCAGGAACGCTACGAACTTGGCTGATGTACGGTGGGTCAGCGGGAGTTTTCTATTAACTGGAGCAACATTCTCCGGTTCTGGTGTCACCGCTTCATACTGCGCATCCTGTACGGTCTGCGCGATTTCCTCCACGATGGGATCTGCGTTTTTCTTCCTAAAGAACGGCTTCATCGTTTTGCTCCTTTCTCCATTTTATACCCTTGTCCCCAGACCACCTTCAGATATCGGGGGTCTGCGGGGTTGATCTCTATTTTTTCACGGAGATGCCGGATATGTACGGCAACGGTATTGTCGCTTCCCAGGGGAGCCTCTTTCCATACCTGCCGATAGATCTCCTTGGGGGAATACACCTTGCCGGGACTCTCCATGAGCAGTTTGAGGATGTCGTATTCGATGGGCGTCAAGGAAATGGGTTCTCCGTCCAAGGTGACTTCCTTGGAGCTGTCATCCAGTTCCACGCCGCCGATGACATATCGTGCCGTAGCCGCAGCTCTGCTGCCCAACTGCATATAGCGGCGCAGTTGAGAACGGACACGGGCCGTCACCTCTACGGGATTAAACGGTTTTGTGATGTAATCGTCCGCTCCGGTGTTCAGGCCGAGGATCTTGTCGGTATCCTCACTTTTGGCCGTCAGCAGTATAATGGGGACATTGCTCTTCTCCCGAATCTTTACCATTGCGGAGATGCCGTCCATTTCAGGCATCATGATATCAAGCAGAATCAGGTGAATGTCCTCCCGCTCCATAACCTCAAGGGCCTGCACTCCGGTGTTGGCCTCGAACAGTTTGAAGTCCGGATTCATCAGATATATTTTCAATGCGTTGACGATATCCTGCTCGTCATCGCAAATCAGAATGTGGTACATGGAACCCCTCCTTTGATGGCTTTATAATAACAATCTTTACATTAAGATGGTAGTGGTAGAAAGATGAAGAATTTGTGAAGATTGCCATTCCAAAAGAACAGCGCAGCTCCCGACCGGAAGCTGCGCTGTTGATGTGGTTGCTTACTCGTCAATCATTTGGAGCAGAAGCCAGATTGCAGGCTGGTTTTCTTTAATCCATTCCATATCGTGCTGTTCGCTGATCCGAATGGCACCCGCTTTCCATTCATCGAAGTATTCCTGGCCAGTTTCAGCGTAGAGTCGGAGCTGTGCTTCCGGCGCAAGATCATCGAGAACGCTTCGCATCAGATGTCCACGCAGTCCTGTCTGACCACCCTCTAAAAACTGTGAGAATACATACTGCAATGTATAGCTTCCGTAGTAGGTAAGCTCCCGATACTCAATCGGGTGTGCGTCAATGTAGTCGGCAGGTCTGGAAGATGTGGCCGGAGAGGACTCAATTACCTCAAAAAGATGTTCCACCGCAGAATAGGTATCAACTCCGCCGTAACGGACGGCCTGATCGTAGCACTCCTGCTTCTGGGCGAGGATATACTTCTGAGTATCCAGGGCTTCGTCCTCAATTTCGTCAGGGAACTTATCCCGAATATCCTGAACATAGTAGGAGCCGTCCCGCGGTGTCCAATACTCCTTCAGAACATATTTCCCATCTACAACTTCAAAGGTGATGGCAACAGCGATATGACTGCCGGCAGCATCGTGAAAGCTTCCACCGGAATAACCAAATCCCTGATGAAGCGCCAGTCCGTAGACAGTGACCAGCTTGATGTGGTCGGAGGAACCAACTGCGGGGGTGCCACTGAGTTCCTGTTGATCCAACAAGACAAAGCTGGCGCAATGATACAGACCATCCGGCTTGGAAGGCTTGTTTTCTGCCAGGATTGCTTCATTGATCGCCTTCGCCAACAACACTTCTGAATGATCCGCACCAATGAACTCCGTCACGCCGCCGTCCCGAATGTCGATGCGTGTATCGAGGTCATCCGCCAAAGCTAGATAGATATACATAGGGTCACTATCCGGACTTCCATCGCCAATCCATAGCTCATACATTTCATTGATCACATAGACACGGATATATAGGCCAGAGCCGGTCTCAATATAATCGTAATTTTCAAAATCCGACCACGATAAATCGTATCCGTATTGTGAAAGAATAATTACATCATCTAAGGTGAGTTTCGTCGTTTCGGCAACAACTCTGATGCTGTAAACTTCTTTCAACCGAGCTGGATAAGTTTCCAGTATCTCACCGCTATATGAGACTTCAATAATGTCTCCGATTTGCGGCTCCAGAGCGGGGTCCATATTCATCAGAGGAACTTCAATTTGGTCAGCGCTATTGAGTGCCCAGCTTGCCTCTGGTGCAACCAGAAAATATCCCTCGTGGATTTCAAGGACTTCCGCTTTGAAAGTAATATGATTGGGCGCACTTTCGTCAGAAATACGAATTTCCACATTTTCGACTTCCACATAAACAACGATGTCTTCGTCCGTTGGGTTTTGCATATTGATGCCAACCTTGAACCATTCATCTTTTACGGCGTCAAATTCAACGGGCATTCCATGTGTAAGATAGGTAGCCGTATATCCGGTTTCTGTTGCTTCGTCGACTGGAAATAAAAGAACTTCCGTATCATCCAGTCCTTCACCGGACCATATGACAATGGAGTTTCCCGTTGTACTGACTTCTTCATCTGAATACACAAAATCATCCTGGCTTCCTGCTGGAACGACAATTCGCAGCGTATAGCTGTCCTGTTCCGGATCAGTCAGGAAGCACACCGCAACGACCACGCAGGCGATAACTGCCAGAACGACGATCCAGAAAGCAGGCTTCTTGTAGTTCATCACAGACTTCACACGCTCCTTTACACCGACCTCACCAAAGGCAAGAGGGCAGGCTGCGATCACACGGCGGTTGACACTACAGGCCACAAGCGCCTGGGTATAGTCGGCTCTCTGCTCGTTGCCCAGTACCTTAATGACCTTCTCATCACAGGCCAGCTCAATGTCCCGGCACAGCAGCACATAGGCCAGCCACATCAGAGGATTGAACCAATGGATCGTCAGCAGTAGGAAGCCGAGGGGTTTCCACCAGTGGTCTCTTCGACGAATGTGTGCCTGCTCATGTGCGACCACATGGTTCAGATCCTGTCCGCCCATATTGTAGGGAAGATAGATCTTCGGTCTGAACACGCCCAGCACAAAGGGAGAAGCCACATTCTCGCTCTGGAAGATGTTGTCTCGGAGGATGACTGCCTCGCTGACTTTGCGGCGCAGACGCCAATAGCTGACCACGGTATATAGGAGGAGCGCAGCGATACCGGCAATCCAGAGAATGCTAAAAATCGGAATCCAGATCTGAAGCGGATTTGCGCTCGTCAATACATCCTGCGGTGGAGCGAACGAGGACAGCATAGGGTTGACCATGCTATTGATCACTGGAACACCGCTGTTGATCGTGGGCTGTACTGCCATTTCGATATCCATCGGAACTGTCTCTGCGCTGGGGATCAGACTCAGAGCGCTCTCGATAGAGAACGGAAAAGCCAGACGCACTGCCACAATGCCCCAGAGCAGGACATTGACCCACTTGGGTGCTTTCTTCAAGACAAACCGGAGCAGCAGCACAGCCAGGACAAGCCAGCTTGCTGATATGCTCATGTTTATAATTTTCAAAAACAGGTCGTTCATTATTTGCCTCCTCTCCGGATGCGGTCGATCATGCGCTGTACCTCATCAAGCTCCTCCTCAGAAATATTCTGATGCTTGGTGAAAGCAGCGACAAAAGCAGGCAGTGAGCCTTCAAATGTCTTTTCAACCAGTTCTCCAATTTCATATGCCTGCACAGTGTCCTTGGAAACCAGAGAAGTAATGGTGCCGTTATCGTTCTGCAGAACACCTTTCTCTCCCAGACGCTTGATAACGGTATAGGTAGTGGTGCGTTTCCAACCCAACTGCTCCTGACACAGCTTTACCAACTCCGCAGCCGTGACCGGCTCATGTTCCCACATAATCAGACAAAAACGATATTCGCCCTCGTGAATCTTCGGAATATCCATAAGTCAACCTCCTTGTCTACCGATGTAGACTTCTTGATTATAGTCTACAGCAGTAGACGCAAAAGTCAATGGAGTTCATATTATCTTTACAAATAAATGCTATTGGGGAGCAGATGGCACATTGACGAAGTGCTTCAAATATGCTACTATTATGTTGCTCGATATATCGCGAGGCATAATAGTTGAGAAAGATGGAATGGACAATGGCGGCACAAGCGCCCATGACTGAAGCCACTTATTACATTCTGCTGGCATTGATGAAACCGGGACACGGGTACGGCATGATGCAGCGCATCAAGGAACTCTCCGGAGGCCGCATCGAAATGGGTCCCGGTACACTGTACGGTGTTCTCACTCGCATGAATAAAGAAGGACTTATCACCCTAACCAGCGAGGAAGGCCGCCGGAAGAATTACGCTATCACAGAAGAAGGAAAAAACGCGCTTCATTTAGAGTATAGACGCTTAAAGCAGCTCGTGACCGATGGAGCAATTCTGGAGGAGGTAGAGGAATGAACTGGAGACATGGTATTCATCCCAATAATTACGCCATAGGTGAAACCGAAAAGTATTATTCCGATATGTCCGAGAAAGGTTGGGAGCTTGTCAAGTGCGGCATAACCTTGAGCCGTTTCCAGAAAACAGAACCCAAGAAAATGCGATACCGGGTCGAGGTTGTAAATCTGAAATCTTTAGAGGACGGGCATCTGCCAGAAGAACAGATTGCAGTCTACGAGGATTGCGGTTGGGAGTATGTCATCAGCCGCGGATACCTGCACATTTTCCGTGCACCGGAAGGAAATGATGCCCCAGAGTTCTATTTGGAACCCGAACAGCAGGCAGCAACCTTAAAGGGGTTGCGAAAACAATACCGTTCTTCTCTGATGGCTCCGTTCATCATTTTGGCATTCCATGCTTTTATGGCTGCGCTTGTTGGCGGTTTATTCAATGGCCGTTGGGCAGCGCAGTTGTACCGAGGATTGGTAGAAGAAACCGCATGGGTGATTGGTTTCTGCCTGTTCCTGCTCTGGGCCGTGTTCAGCGATCTATGGGGTTTTATTTACATCAGCCGCCTGTAACGGCGTATGAAGAAAGGCATTTCTCTGGATCATGCGCCGCGCAGTCGAAAGCTCATTATCATCCCACGAATCATCAGCCTACTGTTGCTCATCTGTATACTTGGATGTGTTGGGTACGACTATCTAAACGACGAACGATATACTATGCCAGATGTATCAGACGGTCCTTATATTTTACTCTCTGACCTTGACATTGAGGGTAAACGCACAACGAACTCTGTCAATGGTGAAGGAAGTATGGTCAAGGCAAATCAGTCTATGTTGGCAGATCACTGGGACACGCAGGAATATGTTGATGTAATCAACGGCAGTTATAGTAGCGAAGGATGGCTGTACCAGGATGTGTACATTCTCAAAAACGAAGACATGGTTGACCGTTTCGTGGAAGTTCTGATGATAGATTCTGTCTTTGCCCAGTCCACCGAGGATTACACACGCATAGAAATCCCCGGCTTGGATCAGGCGTGGGTCACAGAACGGTTGGAGTGCATCGCTGTTAAAGGCACTACCATCAGCATCTTTACTCACCCCTTTGATTCACCGGAAGGAATGAGAGAGGCATTGGAAGTCGTTGCCGAAAAGTGGGGCAAATAGGAGGTCAACTTATGTACAAAGAAGCAGCAGGAACCGTTATCTCTGTAAAAAAACAGTGGTGGCTAAAGGTAAACGCCAAGCGCGTGAGATTACACGCCATGGACGGCGCAATGTTTCCCCACATTGTTAAAGTAGAATACACTGTTGATGGGCAAACCTATACGCAAAGAAAGTGGATTGGAGCAGGTTATCCGACCCCTTCCGTGGGGAGTTCTGTAACGGTTTTATATGACAGAAACAAGCCCTCTCTGGCAAAAGTGGTATAAGCTCGGTGATACAAAGCCTACAGGTATCAAAACCTGCAGGCTTTGCTTCTGTGCTATGAGATTTTATGAAGAATTTTTAGGTTCCTCTTGATTTGTACGTAGCGTATAGCCTTACCCATATCCGCACCCACAACACCGACCTCAAGAACAGGCTGACCGCCTACGCCGTAGCTCACCCTGACCAGGGCCGCCAGACCGACGCAGACCCGGACACGGGCTGCATGGAGTTTGATATTGCAAAGGGGCGTTTCTCTTTCCGTCTGACCGCCCCATACAGCGAGGAACGCCGGAAAGCGGCGCGGCAATATGCCAGAGATAGTAACGCCGCCGACAGGCTGAAATAGCAGGTAAAAATATTCACAGTCTTGTGGCATACTTTATCTGTTGTCAGAGCAACAAATGCGAATTTGATGAGGAAGATTATTTATATAATCTACCGTCTATGGTCTGAAAACGACCCCCTGTCGAGAATCAGTGGAAATCGATTCTCGATTTTCTTATACTGTAACCGTAACAAAGAGGAGGTGAGCAAATGCAAATTGAAATCAAGTTAGATGAGAACTGCAAGGAACCCAAAATCATCGTTGTGACAAACAAAATGACCGACGAAATCAATGAAATCATGAAAAGGCTTTCAGACGAGCAGCCGAAAATGATTGCCGGATTCAAAGATGATATTGTCGAAGTGTTGGAGTCGTTTGATATTTACCGCATTTTTGCTGCAGCGGGCAAAGTGTTTGCCGAAACAAATCACGGTGAGTACACGCTCCGTCTGCGGCTTTACGAAATGGAGCAGCGGCTGGACAGCAACTTTTTTGTCCGAATATCAAACTCGGATATTATCAATCTGAGAAAAGTCAAGGGTTTTGATTTAAGCTTTGCAGGAACAATTTGTGTTACGCTTTCAAATGGGACGGTTACTTATGTTTCAAGGCGTTTTGTCGCCAAGATCAAACAATTATTAGGAATATGAGGTGGTAAAAATGAAAAAAAAGATGATTCAGCGTGGGCTTCTCGGATTCCCTCTCGGCATTGCTATCGGTTTTGTAATAACTGTGATTATATCAATGTGCATAGGAGATGGTTCGTTCTATCCTGTCACCCCTGAGCTGATTGATACAATGAAAAATGAATTAAACGCAGTTATTCTTCAAACAATTCTCTGCGGAATTTTGGGTACAGGCTTCGCAATGGCTTCCGTTATTTGGGAAATTGATTCGTGGAGCCTTGCAAAGCAAAGCGGAATTTACTTTGCCATTGTCTGTGTTACGTTGTTTCCGATTGCCTATATTACGAATTGGATGAAGCATAATGCCATTGGTATTCTTTCATATGTAGGAATATTCGTTGCAATTTCCGTCATCACTTGGCTCATTCAATATTTTGTATGGAAACGCAAAGTGAAAAGAATGAATGACAGAGTTCGAAACAGTAATAACGCAAAATGAGCATAACCTTCACAACGGCAACTTCTCGTTTATCTGGGAGCTGACAAGAACTGAATAACACCGCCACGAGCAGCCATTTCAATTTGAAAACGGCTGCTCTATTTTTATGCCGACGGGCAGAAAGAAGCGACCAACTATGACAAAACCGAGAGAGAAAACCTATGACGAGCTGACCGCCGAGCTTGAGGACGGAAAGAAGAAAATCCGGCAGTTTGAGAACCGGGAAAAGATGTTGCGTCAAAAGCTATCCAAAGAGGAACGCAGAACACGCAGCCACCGCCTTATCGTCCGGGGCGCAGTCTTTGAAAGTATTGTGCCGGAAGCAAAGAACATGACCGACGAGGAAGCCACAGCACTTCTCCGGCTTGCCTTGACGAGTGAACCAGCGCGGGAATATCTGAAAAAACGAGCAGAGGGAGCGACAAGCTGAAAATCCCTTAGGAACTAAGGGCGCACTTATACACCCTTGCGGGCGTGTGCGCTCTGCCGAGGGCTTATCTCCGCACAGGGGACTTCCCCCGCGCTCCGATATATGTGAAATTATGTCACAGTTGTTTGTTCCCGTGGCATTATTTAGCGCATAACCCCCAGTGTTATTACTTTTACAGGAAAAAATTCTTGTCCGTGCACCATTGCTTGGCGAATCAATTCGCCAAGTCTGATCAAGACTGTCTGAGACTCGTGCTTTAATATATACATTGCGTCGCGCAGTTGGTGTGCCATCAGCAGTCATGTAAAGACCTTCGCCACCATGGGATTGAAGAGTATAATTTGCCATGATTTAACCTCCTATTATTTTTATATCTGGGCTCATTCTTTACAACGTCTTTTACAAACGGTAAAATAATGATAAACAATCAAACTTATCTTGATAATCGTATGAAAGGGGCAGCATAAATGAAATCTAAATTGCTTTTGGCAGTTGCCTTTTTGTCAATTGTCTTGACTTCCTGTACAGCAAAAGCTCCTGTCCCGTCCAGCGCGTCCGATCCCGGGGAAACAGCCGTGCCAACCACAGAACATCCTATCCCGTGGTTGGACAGAACACTCGAGTATCTGCCGGAAGTACTCCCTGAGCAATACAGGGAAGTATTGTCTCCTTGGGATCCCTACACGAGAGCGCTTCTAACGGACGGTGTAGTGATCGTTGCGCCGGATATGAAATTTTCCAGTTTGCCTCAGAACTTCCGGGATACCCTGAAATGTATAGATAGCGACCTTCCTTATGGTCAGTACCTGGATGCGGATGTTCAGGAATTTCAAGATGTGCTCTGCTCAGTCTATGAGAACGACGATTTGCAGATCATAACGGCATACTTTGACCCGCTGAAAGAGGACCTCTATTCTGATGCCGGGATCGAATATATTCGGGTTGTTCACGCACGATCGGATCATTTTTGTACATACCAAGGGGTTCGACTGGGTGATTCGGCGGAAACTTATACAAGTCAAGACGCAGGTACATCGATTTCCACCGGGACACCGTATATGACCTATGTGACAGACGATGGCAAGCTGGCGGATCTGTTTTCCAGTTCTTTTGCTGAGATATCTAGTCTCAAGGATAGAGTTGCTGACATTTCTTTTGTAAAAGATTAAAAACTCGACTCCATTAGCACTACTATGTTGGAGTTTCGCTATTTTACTGCATCGAATTTCCTCCTCCTTACTTTCTACAATGGCGAGTTAAAGGATGCATCTACTGCATTGCCTTCATTCATGTATTGATTGGATAAGCCAAAACATTACATGCATAAGGCCATTTGCACAGTATGCGGTCAGGCCTATGGCGGTTTTGCTGCCCATAGTCTGACCAAGACCGAAGCCAAGGCTGCGACTTATACAGAAACCGGCAATAATGAATACTACACCTGCTCTGTTTGCCAGAAGGTCTTTAAGGATGCGGCTGGTACACAGGAAACCACTGTTGAAGCGGAGACGATTGCAAAGCTGACCCGTCCGTCCTCCGGCGGCTCCAGTAGCCATGGGGATCGTGATCCCAGCTATGCAGTGACCGCACCCAGCACCAAGAACGGCGATGTGACCGTCAGCCCCAAGAACGCTTCCAAGGGCGACCGCGTGACCATCACCGTGACCTCAGATAAGGGCTACGAGTTGGACAAGCTCATCGTCAAGGACGCCAGCGGCAATAAGCTCAAGCTCACCGATAAAGGCAACGGCAAGTATACCTTCACTATGCCCGGCAGCAAGGTCACTGTTTCCGCTGAGTTTGTCGAGGAACAGGCGGCTTCCATCTTTGCGGATGTTCCCGCCGATGCGTATTATGCCAAGGCTGTAGAATGGGCTGTGAAGAAGGGCATTACCAACGGCAAGGCTAACGGCCTGTTCGGCTCCAACGATTCCTGCACCCGCGCTCAGATCGTCACCTTCCTGTGGCGCGCCGCCGGTTCTCCTGCTCCCAAGGGTACGGCTAAGGTTCCTGCTGACGTACTCCCTGGCAGCTACTGCTATGACGCAGTGGCATGGGCGCTGGAAAACGGTATCATCAACGGCCTGGCTGACGGCACCTTCGGGGTTAACAACACCTGCACCCGCGGCCAGAGCGTGACCTTCCTGTACCGTGCGATGGGCACCGCTCCCACTACGGTGAACGGATTTACCGATGTGGCGGCTGATTCCTTCTGCGCTGACGCTGTTGCGTGGGCTGTGGAAAACGGTGTGACCAACGGCACATCCGCTACGACGTTCAGCCCCAATAACGGCTGCACCCGTGCCCAGATTGTTACCTTCCTGTATCGCGCCTATCAGGGCAAATAAGGGGCATCAGCCTATATAATGCAAAGCGAGGCCACCGGAAATTATCCGGTGGCCTCATGCTCTGCTCATGAACGGTATTTGGTTGATGCCCCTCTGCGGGGGTGCCTTTCTCTACCCCGCTTCTGTAAACAAGCAATTTATTGTACCGGCTGATTGACTACGCCAACGAACAGTGGCAATCCATCATAGCCAGTGATGGCAAACAGGAACGGACGGTCCAGTACAAAATCCATTTCCTCTTCCGGAGGCGCTGCAGCTCCGGCCATCATCATCACGGTATATGCCGCCGCGGTCACACCCTCTTCGTCGATGGCCACACGAGCCGCATGGTCGGCTTTGGAAAGGAAGATCTCTGCAACTTCCGAAGTCATGGGGCTGAAATCGGCCACTGTGACATCAAATACATCCGTGACACCGAGGGCACGAAGGCCGTCTCCCAGGTCAAAATCAGAGACGACGTCAAATTTGGGAACGGACATATTCACGATCAGGTGCTTGCTGTTCTCCCAGTTTCCATTGCTGTTCAGGAATTCCATCGTTTGCTCATCGGCAAGCAGATCATCCATAGCCACGCCCTCATCAGGCAGGAGGAACCACATTTTGCCGCTGCCCTCCAGGCTCATAGAAACAGCACCAAACTGATCTGCCCAGTAATAGGTGTTGCTGCCGCCCTTGTGCATGAAGTCGCACTCCACGGTTTCTCCGTCAGCGCTGAGCAGGTGGAACAGGCCCTTTTCCGTTCTGCCCTCGTTGAACTCACTGTGCCACTTGGCACGGTAGTAGATGGTAGAGGCCAGAGCCATAACGGTCTCGGGGTCCATGGACAGGCCATCAGCCTGTGCTTCCAGCAGTCCTCCGGTTTGCTCGTTGATCCAGTCCCGCAGAGCCTGATTAAATTCCTCGCTGCCCATCTCGCCACGGAAGGAGGACGCATAGTAATTCTTTGCCAGACTGTCCATGGTGGCCTGGTTGAAATTCACGGACTCATTCAGCCACAGGGAGTTTGCCAGAATGCTTGTCACAGCGCCGTCATTGCTGTAATTGGCGTTCCAAACGCTGGCCGCCTGGGAGCGCAGAGCCTCAATATTCTCACTGCCCAACAGCGTGAGGATCTGCTGTCGGCTCTCTCCGTCCGTCACCTCTGCCAGCATGGCAAGGGCCATGTAGACATTTATGGGAGAGTAGACCTTGTTTGCGCCGTTGGAATTGCTGAGGAACTCCCGGATCGAACTGGCGAAGAACGGTTCCAGACCATCTGCATAACCCTCCGGTTGATTGCGTTGAGCGTTCCTGTCTTCCTTCCATGCGTCATAGACCACATCAAAGCTATCGCTGTCGAACTCGCCGGTCTTTTCATCGAAATACTCCATCTCATTGGGATAGGGAGCCATCTCCGGGTAACTGGCCAGAGCCAGCGCATAGGCCGATGCAGTGTTGTTGGGTTTCTTTTCATCCATATTGGTATCTCCCGCACAGCCTACCAGAGAAATCAGGCAAGCCGCCGTAAGGCACAGTGCTATCAATCTTTTCATGCTGCATTTCCTCCTTAGTCCACGATGGTATCTGTGCAGATAGCTGCTGTTATGATTCCCAAGACCTCGTCGCCGTAGCTGTCCCACCAGTCGGCCACGCCATGAGTCGTTGCCACAAAATTACCCTTGCTGGCCGGATAGCTGATATAGTTCCAGATCTTACCGCCGTCGTAAGTGCCCATGGTGCCATTTCCGAATTCTTTGGTTTCCAATCCGGTACCGCAGACACCGAATGTAGGCCAGTAGTGGAAGTCGATCCATCCATCTTCACCAGAGGGACGGAAGCTAACACCGTAGCTCATGCCATCGGCGCTGTATTCCTCAATCATATATTCCCACCCGGACAGGAGGGGGATACTGACGCCAAATCCGTCGTATTCATAGGCGATACTGTTTGCTGTGGTGCTATCTACGATGTCAAAGCCTGCATAATAGGTTTCCTTATCAAAATCACCGGTGCCGCGGAAATCCATGATCGACTTGCTGATCCGGTAGCTGCCAGCAGGAAGTTCTCCGTACAGGCGGCTCCAGTTCACATCCCATTCGGTATCCTCGTTTGCAGGGATCATCCATGCTTCTGACGTCCAGGCAAGCTCACCCTCCATGGGAAGCAGCTCAACTGCGACCCATTCGCCATCCCGGAGAACCTCGAGGCCATAATAGCTGCCGGTATTCAATTCACCTGTAGGCTCGCCGTCCTGCTGCGTACAAACAATGGTCAAGCCGGACGGGGTGATATTCTTTGCGGTCAGCTTCACGCCCCAGTGGTCCTGATAGGCGTATGTTGCCGGGGTGCGGCTGATGCCCACCAGACCGGACACTGCAGGTGCACGCTCGCTCAATACCCCGTTGACCCACACCTTATCGGTGGGTTTGATTACATCGCCCATCTGCACTTCAAGGAACAGATGCCACTGAGCCATGTCATCAGTCACAACTTCCGGTGCCTTGCTGTCAATCGTAATGGCCCAGCCATCCGATGCGCCATCCTCCAAGCGGTGGCGACGCACATCCGTGATCTCATGGCGGATAGAGCCGCTGCCTTCCTGCAGCACGATCAGCACCAGATTCTGCCGTTCAAAATAGGCATCATCATACTTGTCACAGGCATCCAGAAAACCGATGGAGGTATCGGAGTAAACTACTTCTCTTCTCTCCAAGTCATAGATATCCTTGTATGCCTCATAGTAGGCCTCCAGCTCTGCTTTGGAACTGATCACGGCATGGTAAGGATAGCTTCGGTCATCAGAGTAACCGTCTGTGCGGATGTATTGTGCATCAAAAGCGTATGCTTCCGGCGCGGGGGCTACAACATTGGGATCTGCTTCATTGGCAACTATGGTCCAACCCAGCTCCGCAAGTTCTTCCATAACTTGCTCAGGGATGTCGGCCTGCGTGCCGTCTTCCAGCTTCATATACCAATACGCGCCGGTGCCGCCCGGATAGGACTCCTGAATGCCGTCGTGAAGAAGCAGGATCTTATCGCCCGTCTCCAAGCCAGCGAACATACCTTCTTTGTCCTTGCGGTTACTCATGACAATGGGCGAGTTGCCGTCGATGAACATATACGATCCATTCTCCGCCACCAAACAGCGACCCACCGAGAAATCCAGAGAATGACTGACCATATACCAAAGGAGGCCTGCACAAACCAAAAGCAGTCCTCCAATCACACAAAGAGGAATCATCCATTTCTTTTTCTGCTTCATGCCAGCAGCCTCCTTTTTCTTGTATCAGGCATAAAGCCTTTGTATATATAGACGCAAAAAAACGGCCAAAAGTTCCCAATGGTGAGCAATTCACCATTTTCAATAATATATGCTATAATTATTTCAGAAATAGTGAACCAATCGACCTTCGTCGTTGTATATGTAAGTGAAAGGGGGTGCGGAGAGCTTGATCGATCAATACATTAGGCAATACGGAAAACGGCTGTATGGGCTTTGCCTGTCTCTCTGCGCCAGCACCTTTGAGGCAGACGATCTATACCAAGACACATGGCTCCGGGTAGTCAAGAGCATATCGCAGTACGACCCAAGCCGAGAGTTTGAGCCATGGCTGACGAAGATCTGTGTCAATACATACCGCAACACCCTGCGGCGTATTGCACGAAGTCCCTTGCTGAATTTCCAGACGAACGAGGAAAAGGATGCACTTCTGCAATCAGTCCCGGCACCGGAAAATCCGGACTACGGACCACTCTATGAGGCCGTTGACGGATTACCAGAAAAGCTCCGACTGGCTGTAATCCTGTTTTACTTTGAGGAAATGGACATTGCAGCCACCGCACAGGTGCTGGGCATCCCGGAGGGAACTGTGAAATCCCGATTAAGCAAAGCAAGAAAACTATTGAAGGAGGTGCTTGGCCGTGAATCAGATTTACAATTTTGAGCAGCACAAGCCGCCCGTACTGAATGAAAATATGCTCCGTTCTGAACTGGAACGGCGCAGGCTCCGTTGGCAGACGGCATTGGTTGCTGTTGCAGGAACCCTTCTGCTGATCGCAGCGGCGATGCTCGGTTTCCTTGTGCTGGAGGACTATCCGTGGATCACTGCATTGTGTCTGGCCTATGTCCTGTTCTCCGCTACCGGAGGCAGTGTTCTGGCCGTTGTTGTTACTAAAAAAGGAGGTGTTATCCATGAGTAATGTTGTTATTGCAATCCCGCTGTTTATGCTCATGATTATAGTTGCGTTGCTCCCTCTCCTGATTGGTGTCTATGTCTATCGGGATGCTAAAAGGCGTGGGATGAATGCGGCTCTGTGGACACTGATCGCAATTTTAGCCCCCTCACTGATCGGCTTTATCATTTATCTGCTTGTGCGGGGCAACTATTCCAATCTGAAATGTCCACGCTGCGCTGCCACGGTCACAGAGCAATATGTGGTATGCCCCAAATGCGGCGCAAAGCTCAAGCCGAGCTGCCCGAACTGCTCTGCTCCCGTAGAGCCGGATTGGACTGTATGCCCGAAATGTGCGCAGCCACTTCCGACTGTGCAGGAAGATATCGTTACACCCGTGCAGCCCAAGGATAAAACCCTGTGGAAGATCCTGGCGGCCATTATTATAGTTCCTGTTGTTTTACTTCTGGTGTTGGGACTCAGCTTCTCTGCAGCCTCTGGTGGAGGTTCCTCCAGCCTACGGGAAGTCTCCTTCGATGAATATTATGCTGATCAGGAACTTCCCGAAAGCACCAAGGAGTATGTGCGGAATTGGTTGGGAGAAATTAACCCCAGAACCGATCATGTATACGCGCTCCGATATACCTACCGATTCAATCCGAATAGTGAAACCACAGACTATTACTATTTGATTTATGTTCCGGGTGGTGGCGATGTAGATCGCCGTGGCTTTGGTTATTCCACAGGGTTGTTCAGTACGGCTTTCAAGCTGGAACTGGAGGGCACTAATGATCAGGATGGTCTGTACTGTGTTATGACCACTTCCAAGAAAGCTGCCCCGCAGCTTCGCGTTACTTTGAACGGCAAGCGTTTGGAAGATGAAATCACCGTCGTGGACTTCAATCCCACACTCTACACCATTGCATCCGAATCCGATTACAGTATGCTGACCAATGCCGCAGGCGACCTGTATCTGGAGCAGTTGGAAAAGGAAATGGAGCCAGACCTCGTTGCTATTACTGTTGTAGAAGATGGGCAAGGAGTGGCAACCGGCGAATTTGATGCACCTGACTTTCTGCTTAATACCGTTACTGGCATCCATGAGTTGCATTATCTTGAAGAGTACCCCTTTTCTTTGGAGAATTTCCAACTTTCCGACTATTTTACCCTCTCCGTCCACTATGCGGATACCACTGGTGAGGCTCACTACGAAGATACCAGCAACTATTTAATCGTCGAAACGGAAAGCGCATGGTATTTGATTGAAATTGGACCTAATAGCGTGATTGAGAAGATTCTGGAGGAGGGCCAGATTACAAGCAGGGATGATGTACTCGTCTATGAAATAAGCGAAGATGCCTACAGTGAGTTGGCAAATCTATTCGACAAAACAACATAAGGAGGTATGTTTATGGGAAATATGTTATTTGATTTCATTCTTCATCCTGCTTTTGTCGTGTTTGTTTTGATTGCACTTTTCGCTGCTGTTGTGGCTTTAGTAATCGCTCATAGACAGAAGCAACTTTCAGCCGGATTGAAGGCGATTCTCATTTCAGTGGTCGTACTGTGCGTCCTATACCTTCTGTTCATGGTAAGCCTTGTCTTCTTGTTTGACAGTTCACCTCCTGCACCCCCTGTTCCGTACACTCCATAAACAATAGTCAAGCCCACAGGATCATCGTAGTTCCTGTGGGCTTGATTTTACTTTGCTCTTTTTTTGAAATAGACCAACACAACTGCGAGGCACTCAATGCAATAAGCTGCTCCGAAAATCACATGACGGACAGCAGCGACTTGCCGAGCCTCTTGAAGATCCTCTTCCGTACATACAGTAATCGGCAAAATCGTTCCATCCTTGGGAGTGTATCGAAGGGAAACTACACTTCTGCGACTGATATATTCGCAGACCACATTGCCGTTCTTATCTTTCAGTCGGCTCTTCAGGGCTTCTTCCTCACTAATCTCATTGCCATACTCATCATAATAAGTCGGCGTTCCTATCTGTTCTTCGGGTGCAGGAACGGCTGCTGATTCTTTAAGGCTGGCATTGTATGAGGGATTGGCAGGGACATCCTGCTCCATATATTCAATGAAGCTGTCGTAGTCCTCGAATGTGGTGCCTTCCATAATGCTATACGGGCCCCAAATGGACGTAGCAAATTGATGACCAATGAAAGTAACTGTCAGTACTACGGCAAGTACAATGGCGCAGGTGCGTTTCAGCTTATGGTTATGCTGATAAATGGTTGACTCCCTCTCGGACAAACTATATGTTCCTTTTTTCAGAAGGGACGCATTGAGGAAATAAAGCACAATAGCATAGATCAGTAGAAATGCCGCAGCGCCCATCGCGCCCCAGATCAGCAGGCTGTCAGAGCCGAGTCCCATATAGGCATCGACCAAAATCAAGGGGAATGTGAAGCCGATAAACGCCACCGTCAATCCAATGGATTTCTCTGCAAGGCCGATGACTTTTCGCTTGAAGTCAGAAAGGATGTTTGCATCCAGACCCGCATCTTCCACGCTGAAAAACGCTTTGTTCACGAACACAGCTTGGCAAACAATACTGGCCGCAAAGAAGATTGCCCCTAAAAAGAAGCCAAGAATAGCTTTTAAGAAAGCCAGATTACAAACCAGCGCAACGATCATGCCGACCACAGTAATACCCATTGCAATGTAGGTGTGGTTCTTATATTGAGATAGCGTGGATTTCAATAGACGCTGGCGCTGTTTCTCACCTTTTGGGGTGGTCTCATTCTCTTCTGAAACCACGGTGCGTTCTTCGGGCGACTTCCGCTCACCTCGAAGCAGCTCATCACAGGTAACGCCAAAGATTTCCGCGATAGCAGGGATTGCAGCCAGATCCGGCGCACCATCGTCCCGCTCCCAACGGCTGACGGTCTTATCAGATACATTCAGACGCTCCGCCAAGTCCTTTTGGGTCATACCGTTTGCTTTTCGTAATGCAGCGATAAAGCCGCCGATAGTTTTCTTTTCCATATTGAGTCCTCCTTTGGATGGGTGGTTTGCTTTCTGTGTCTTTATTCTAAGATTGTGGTAGTGAGTAAGCCACCCAATAGACTCAGAATCACTCTCGGAATACGAGAATCACGGCATTTTGCCCTATGAGAGCACTGGTTCCATATCCTCGTCGTTTGTCAAATTGCCGTCACCGCTGACCGGAATCACATCGCCAAGATAGGTTGGCTCCGGTTTCAGGATGCTCGTCGCAAAATCCTTGTTCCGAGCCAGTATCTCGCGCAGTTCACGGTATGCCTGTCCCACATAGGTATGATAGTCTGCGGCAACACCATACGCCTCCACGCCAAGGGCATTGGCAATATGGAGCGCACGGTAGAGGTGGTATTCCTGCGTGACAATGATGATCTTGTCAGCGGCAAATACATCTCTTGCCCGGAAAATGCTTTCGTATGTAGAGAAGCCAGCGTGATCCATGAAGATATCCTCAGAGGGGATGCCTTTTCCCATGGCCTCCAGTTTCATGGCCTTGACCTCGTTGTAGTCCTTCTGGCCGTGGTCGCCGCTCATGAGCAGCTTCGGCGCTGCACCGGACTGGTACAGTTCAATGCCTCTGTGGAGTCGATCTGCAAGCATATCGCTGGGGCGTCCGCTATCATGGACATAGCAGCCCAACACAAGGATGCAGTCAACATCCGTCAGTGCGGCAGCATCTTCGGGGGAAAGGATTTGGCCTGATGTGCTTTTCTTCATATGGCCATTGATACCCAGAACGGTGATACCTCCAACCAAGGCAAGACAGAGCAGCACGATGAAAAGGCGCTTCCATATTCTTTTTTTCATATAGCACCTCATATTTCTCGCCTTAGCAGCGTTTCAAAACAATCCCTTGTTATACTTGATAATTGCGTACAGGCTCAGGCCAAGCCCAACAATCACCGCAGGAATCAAAACCGTTGCGCCGATAATCGTATAGACTTCAATCTCTGTTAGGTAGGTTATCAGTGAGAATAGGCCAAAGACGATAATTGCAATGCCAATAATCAATGTGCCTAATCCCACTTTTTTGCCAAAAGGCTTTACGTCATCCGGTGAAACCCGCTGACGATGATACCAATGAAGAGAGGAAATATTTCCCTTCATGTTGGATATGCCAAGAATACTGATGATAATGCCAAGGATAACAGGACCTATAACATCTCCCATTTATTTCGCCTCCTTACAACCGGCTTGCGAATCTACTTCCAAATCGTCCGGTGGTTTGTTCAATCGGATATCGCAGTATCTGCTGGAACACACAAATACCATTTGTCCATATATAGAACCACAATCCCCTCGTCCACCTTTGAGTATTTCATCTCCAGATCAGGGTCATACCACCCGGCTTCTGGTTTGCTTTCGATGTAAGGAACGGCGTGTTCAAGGAAAGTCATTGCTTCAATCTCTTCGGATTCATAGTAGATCGGATCGCCAATATAGTAAATTTCACCATCAATGGTGACTGCGGCCCGGTTGTTGTTATACGCAGAGCCTGTATCTATCTTGGCGTATTCGATTTTCCCATCGGCAGCATAATATACGATCACATTTGTGCTGTCATCAACCTCCCAGCGATCTCCCCAAAAGCCGGAGAGCATACTGTCAGGTTCGCCCCAGATTTCGCGCAGCTGACCACGGTCATAGCCGATAAGGTCGTTGTTATCAACTGTATAGGCTCCTTCTTCAAAGGCGGAAATCACAGATTCTTTAGAAGGAATATCGTACATGCTTCTCGCGCCCAGATTGCCATGCCAATCTGTAAAAATGGCTGCGGCAACTACCAGCAGTGGGAGTGCCGCCATAAAAACATAACTCCGTGCAGATACAGCATAATCCCGTTTGCGCCATAGCCAATCTGCCACAATACCGATTATGCAGCCAAGAGCAGGTCCGATGCAGAGCAACAGCAAAATAAGGTAACCAAGCGTATCCCAGCCGCTGGCAGCCACACAACCCACGGCTGCTACTATTGCCACGATGGCGACAACCAAAAGCGGGAGAAACTTCACCCATTTTTTCTGAACTGCCTTGCACAAAAGCATCTGTAGAAACAGAAACGGTACGGCAGGAAAATAAAACGCGCAAATCTCGACGGCACCGTAAATCTCAAAGGGGAATGCTACCGCTCGAACAAGGAATAGGCTTATGCTGACTACAAGCGATACTGCAAAAAACACAGTCAGTATCCTGTTGGAATGATTTTTCATAGAAGCACCTCACTTATAGGTCTGTTTTCAAATCAAATCCACATCCACATCGTCCATCAGTTTCTCGCTGAACACAACGCGCCACTCCACATCGTCCACAATCGGCTCAAAAAGCAGAGAAGAACAAGCTGCGTGGAGCTTCGGTGCGCTCTGTCCCATGATAACAGACGTGGGGCCGTCAGCACCGCCGATAACACCGATTACTGCCGCATTACAAAAAGCTACCGGTGCAAATTCGTCGGGGTCACGCTTTTTCTGCCTTGGACGGTCGCCCTCGGTACAGTCCTGAATCATAAAGCCCCGACCTGAAATGTCCGGCTCCAGAGAATAGCTCATCGCAAGGTAATGGCTGGGGTATTCCATATTGGGATCATGGAATGCACGCTCCGGCAACTCCTGTTGCTCCACCTCATGGACGGTCAACGTATATATCTTTCCAGTCATAGGATGAGTCAGGGAAATGCTTTCGCCCACTGTAGGAGTCTGAAAATGCTGTCCTGCGATATTCTCCCTCTGCCGCTCCATACGAACAGTGAGAGACTGAATATCCAGACCGTTTACTTCGCCCCAACGGTAGCTTGACCGCTGCATATACCAAGCAAGGCTAACATCCAGACCATAGTGTTCCATAATCTGTATTGCTTCCGTCTCCCGGCGCAAGCCATCAGCCAAACAGCTTTCCGGAATCCACGGTAATCCGCAGCTGTGGTCACTTTGCAGCTTATACCCATTCAAAGTTACACGCTCCTTAAAGCTGGTGTGTAACGGATGCTCTCGCTCAATTTGTTCCTGTTGCTCTTTGGTATAGTGATTGTTACCTTCATTCAGCAAATCCCATTTATCAATAAATGCTTTTACCTGAACAGGATCAGCCTGTTTACAGTAGTCGATCACAAGGCCTTTATCACAGATATACACGGCAGGGATATACCACTTTTCTTCGCCCCAGCAAAAGGATTTTTGGATAGGGATTTCAATGCCTGCGTTGCCTTCATTTCTCCAAAAACCGCCGTCATAGGTAACTTTCCATTCTTCTGCCCTAACAGGTGCCGCCGCATTCATATCCGGATCGTAGTATTCTTCTGTATAGGGAATCTGAGATAGGTCGAATTCAGCCTGCAGCTTCTTTACATAGGCAAAGGCGTCCTCTAACGGCACCAGCCTAAACTCTGTCCGAAGTACATCCAAAACAGACTGTTGCTCCTCTGTTGCAGGACAGTCGATCAGAAATGCCTTAAACTGCTCCTCATCCCAAGCGTAGCACTGCTCCAGTGCATCCATACTCCCACAGGAAAGCAACAGACGAAGAAGATCCTCGAAGCTGTGTGCAATGGGGTGAACACAATCCCCGAAGTTCATGGGACTGACCGCAAAAATCATCTCACCAAACTCCGGGATGGTGCAGTAGTGGATGCCATCCACACCGGCCCAGCCGATGATCGCGGCATCTCTGGGAGTGCAGTAGTAGGTAACATCGGTATCGCTCTGCTCCAAACCAATAGCAGAGTGCCTGATGTTCAGTTTCTTAAATTTCTGATAAGTGGTCATTGGTGGCCTCCTTGAGGTACTGCTTCAAAAGTTAAAATAAGGATGGTTTCGATATTCGGGTGGGAGTTCTTTCCCAAGACCGGTCCAACCAAGGTTTTTCACCAATACAGACTTCTGCTCTGGGAAAGCAAACTCATTCAGGTAGTCAATGAAATCCGCTTCGTTATAGCAGTAGACTCCCTTAATTCTATAACGCTTTGCGTGAGGACTTGTTTTCATCCACTTGTCGCAAAACTCGATACAATATTTCCTTAGATGGTTAGCCACATCATCGGGCACAGAATATACGACGCTGTCTCCATCGGCACTGATAATTATTTCTTTCATACCAACATCTCCAACCTTAATTCGGGGTTGCTTTCAATTCGATCAGAATAACTTCCGGGCGGTTGTTGAAACGGAACGGCAGAATACTGTTTCCGATGCCTCGGCTGACGATCATATTCGTGTTACCCTCGGTGTATAAACCAGAATCATACTTCGGGAACAAGCCCTGATTGGGGGCCACCAGGCCGCCGACAAAAGGCAGTCGGAATTGCCCTCCATGGGCATGGCCGCTAAGAGCCAGATCCACGCCACAAGCCACATAGGTATCGAACAACTCCGGTCGGTGGGAGAGCAGAACAGCAAACCCATCGTCCTCAGTTGAAATTTCCGCCAGAGTGTTACTGACTACTGATGCGGAATCTCCGAACAGATAATCAGTATTAAAGCTGGGATCGTCCACGCCCAGGATGGTGATGGTCTCGCCGGATAGCTCGATCTCCCCCCGTTCATTTTCCAGCACCACGACCCCGGCAGCTTCCAGACCCGCTTTCAGCTCGGCACACTCAGAAACTCGTGCTTCGTGATTGCCGGTGACATAATAGCAGGGAGCGATTTTCATAGCTTTCTCCGCAAATGCCAGTGCAACCTCAATGTTGGTATTACGGGAGTCAATCAGATCCCCGGTGATGGCGATGATGTCTGGATCGGCCTCCCGGAGCACAGCAAGAAGCTTTTCGTTGCCATCGCCCATCTCAGCATTGTGCAGATCTGAAACATGGGCGATACGGTAGCCGTCAAATGCATCCGGCAGCTCTTTACTGCCAACCGTGTAAGTATTCAGTTCCAACGCTGTATTGCCCCATACTGTCCAAACGACGAGTGCCAGAAGGACAGCAGCAATAGCAAGTATAATTGTTCGTTTCTTCTTGCCAGTCATAGAAATCTCCGCATTATGTGTTCCGGCGCTCACTTTTCCGATACTCATTTAGGTTGTAGACACCGGAGGCAACCCAACCCAAAGCGATGATGATTAGAATGACACGCCAAACCGGAGCCACTTCAATGACAAAACAAAATGCATATAGGGCAATCAGGCTGAGCACCATACAGATAATTGTTGTGATAAGTTTTACTTTGTTACGCGTTTTCATATTTCTCCTTCAATCTGGGAATATCTTCTTTGTCGATCCATTCCTCAGAGTAGCCGCAGGCGCAGCAAACATACCGGTGGACAAGCACAGCGGAGAAATTGCTCCATCCGGTCTGAATGTTATTGCCGACACCGTATGCTCCGGCCTTGCCCGGAACTTTGATGATGGCTGTGCTGTTGCACTTGGGACAAATCTTCCTGTTCTTCATATCGTCGCTCCCTATCCCAATGTCAGTTCCTGGGGGAATGCTTCTTTTCTCATGACTCCCCACATCTTGTCAATGTAGGAAAGGGTGTAAAAGTTTTCGTAGTAGTGATAGTAGAATGCGCCCTTCAGCGTCATACTGTATACGCCATTCTCCTCAGTCACAAAGCCCATTAGCTTTGCCAGCTTCAGTTCCGCACCGTATATCTTCTTCAGCGGCACACCAAAGAACTTCTCAAAACCACCGGCAGCGACCTTGGTGCTGTATGCCGTCCAGAACAGGTAGTAGATCATTCTCTGGCGCAGCGTGAAGCGGAGGGTCAGAGAGGTAGGCAGCTTCTCTTCTGCAATTCGGTTACAGTATTCCTCCACGGAAAAGGTGTTGATTTTGAACTGATCTTTCAACAGAGTGGTTGCCGAGCAGCCGAAGCCGAGGAAGTTATCGCGGGTCATGGAGGAGTATCTGGCGTCGGCCTCGCTGGAAAAAGTCCAGATGGAGCTGCGGGTGTATCCCTGATCCATACAGTATCGGGTGATGGCATCCAGCAGCTCCCGCTTTTCCTTTTTGGGCATCGTGGTCACGGTACTGGGGGTAAAGGTAAAATCAATGAAGGGATAGATCGCCACATGGTTCGCGCCGCTCTGGAATGCGGCATCAACGTCGGCCTTCAGATCCTCAAAAGTCTGATTCGGCAGTGCAAAGATAAAATCCATGGAAACCGTCTCAAAGGGGACCTCGGACAGAGCCTGCTTCATGGCAGAAATATCAACGCTTGTTCTGCCAAGAACACTCTGGAACTTCGTCTGGAAGGACTGGATACCAATGCTGATTTTGGTGACTCCTGCAGTTTTCAGTGTCCGCAGGACATCCGGCGTGACATTATCGGGATGCAGCTCCACGCCAATGCCTTCGGTAATAACAAAGTGTTCCTTGATGGCACCGATGATCTCTCCCAGCCGGTCTGCCGCAAGGGCCGGTGTGCCGCCGCCAAAATACAGGCTGTTCGTTTCCTTTTTACCGCTCTGCTGACCGCCCACAGCGTGGATCTCCCGCAGCAGAGCATCTATGTATCGGTCGCACAGATCCTTGGAATATCTGACCTTGCAGTACGGACAGAAGTTGCAGATGCTCCTGCAAAAAGGGATATGCACATACAGGCCCAGATTGTCGCAGTCCTGGTAAGACAGAACATTGTCGTATTCATTTTTGAAGATGAAAGGCTTTGTCGAACGTGTCAGCCACATTCTGGTCAGCGATGTAATGATACTCATATGGCTCCTATATGTATCTCAGGTAGGTTGTCAGCATCTCAAGTATGATTTTAGGGTTACCCTTAAACAAAAGGGTGTACTCAGCAACGAAGAAATAGCCGCATTCGTCGCAGAGATTAGGTACATCGATACAGCGTCCACAGGTGGATACTTTTCCGTTTTCGATGACCACACATTGGTGGCAAGGCGTCGGGAAGCTGTTGTTGATCAGATAAGGGAAAGCGCTCCGCAGATTGAACACCGGCGCACCGGCCTTCATCATCCTTGTGATGACATCGCAGCAATGGGTTTTTTCCTCTCTGGAGAGAGCCAACTCTCTGGTGTCCGGATAGGGCGTGTGGAAATTAAAGGATACTGCCCGGACATTTTTGGTATCTCTGGCCGTAAGGCAAACATGCTCCACAGCATCCTTGTTGATCTGGTTGATGGCCATGTAGAAGCAGATGTTATCGGAGGTGGCATGTTTAATATTCTCCATGATGGTGTCGTAGGTATCGCCACGGACTGCATTATGACGCTCCCGGTCGCCGTCCAGACTGAGCAGAATCAAGTCCGCTTCCGGCAGATCAATCGGGAAGGTACCGTTGGTCACCACATTGACGATGAGAAAGCCCATCTCCTTTGCTTCTACCACCAGATCCCGCAGGGTGCGTTCTCCGTCCCTCCAGAGGAAGGTCTCACCGCCGCAGAAGAACAGGATGCGGATTCCCATGTCGTAGAGTTGCTGCATTTCTCTGCGGATCTGCTCATAGGGATGCACAACGGCGGTGATGTTATTGACGGAACAATGCTTACACTTCAAGTTGCATTTGTCTGTTACAATGACCGTTCCCAGGATAGGCTCCTTCTTGCGGAACAAAACAGTTTTGATACCGAAACCTGCAAAATGCAGAAAGGACGAAGGCTTCATAAGTGTACCTCACAAAATAGCATCGAAACAGACACTGGCAATCTCATCACGGAGCAGCTTGTCTCCAAATCGTGCATTCTCGTATAATGCGTACCATCCGGGGAAAAGCTGCATTTCCTTACTTTCTTCACAGTACAGCGACCAATCGCCATCCTTGTGGCTCACGAAATAATGCAGACCATCGTGGGACAGTTCCATCTCACGGCCAGTTTCCAAAGAGAGAAGCATCAGCCCATTATTGTAGCGGCGCTGCCATTCGTTCCAGAAAGCGGTGTATCCGTTCCGGTCAAACTCATTCTCCGGGATTTCTTTCGTGGTACAGGCATCGTAGAACCGCTTTACGCTTTTTGCAAAATCCAGAACCTCGTACTGATATTCCCGAAGGGTCACGACTTCTTCCTGCCCGGAGGGGAGGATAAACCGGACGGCATTGCCTTCATGGATGGTGGTCCAATCCGTTCCTGTATCGCATCCGCTGATAGCAACTTCAGTCAGGTCATCATTGGCAATAAGAGTATGCCCACAGCAGGGGATCATTTGAATATCATACTCTGCCATCAGCTTGTCGTTGGTGAGCGTTTTCAGCAGATACAGAGCAGTAGCGCTGACAGTACCCGTATCTTCAAGAACGGTATCGCCAAACTGTACCGTAACATGACCATGCAGGCAAAGATCCTGCGGGTCATCAGCTGCGCCACCGATCCACTCAAAGTTGTCGGCTTTTATTCTGAAAACACCCATGTTGATACCCCCTTAACCACAAAGCAGCGGCAACCGATTGCTGCCGCTGCTGTTGCAGCTTAATCGTACTATGGATTTCCAATCAGTTCATGTCGATTGTGTAAACGATAGATTTTTCAAAGAAATCTTAAAGAATACCCGTTACGCTGGGCCACTGCCAACAGGTACCGTTTTTGATACTTGAGCTGCACATAGCGCATGACCTTGTTGTAATAGACGGGATTGGCCGCGCCGCCAAGGATACCCACAAGCGGAAACCCTTGCACGAATTTCAGGAGCAGCATGTCTACCGCAAAAGCACTTCCTGTCTTCTGAATCTGGGCCTGCAGCTCATCCTCGCCAGTTTGCGGCATCTCCTCGATCATGCCATCCACCCGTGCATTCTTCACAGCAAAATCAGGGCCTTTGGTAAGAGCTGTTTCCATCATGCGAAGGATAAAAAGCCGCTCCTCTGGAGTATCATAGGCAAAGCCATAGCTCAGGGCGGTTTCATAAACACCTTTAAGCAACATACCGACAAACACCACGATATCCGGCAGGCCAATGCCCAGTGCCCCAAGGCCGATTCCTTCCACAGTTGTCAGGGCGGTGTTTGTCAGACCAGACCGACCGGCATTTCGCTTGACCTGTTTCAGTTCCTTTCGGCCACCCTTGACCTGGACGGCATAATCCTGAACGGAATGGGTCTCTTCAAGATTCTGACGGCTGTAGGTTTTTTCAATGACCCCGACGCCTTGAGTAAATACCACGGAAAACGCCTTGCTGAAAGCTGTCTCTAAACTGCGGTAAACCTTCTCTGGCACCTTCTTCTCCAGATCCGTTTTCCAGCGGGGTGCTGTCGTTTTCATGGCGCTCTGCTTCAGCTGCGTTTCCTTTTTCAGTACAGAGGCGTACTCCTTTTCCAGCGCAGCACGCTTCTTGTCTTTCTTTATGAAAATCGACATAGATGCTCCTTATAGGCTTAATTACTGGAAACAGAAACACTCACACCGCCCTTTGACTCTGTCACGGCGTCGATGGTCAGCACCACGGCCAGCGCAATGATCTCATCGGCCGGATCCGCGATGTCCAGCTTGAGCTCCGGGCCATCTGCTCCCGCGCCGCCCAGCAAAGAGGCCACAAGGCCCACCACCACGGCGATCAGCCATTTGCCCCGCAGCGCTTCCCGGGCAATATATCTAAAATCAGCGGCGTATTTCATAGCGCACTCCTTTCTTTTGCGGTCAGGATCAAGCATTATTGGAATCGATAGCCGGAGGAGCCCATATGGAACACAGTCTCCATCATCTTGTCATGGTCTGGGAAGATGCGTTCCTCAAAGCCCTCGACTTTTTTGAACGAAATAACAAGGTTATCCTTGTCGATCCAGATGCTGACCGGCTTTCCGTTTTCTCTCTTTGCCCATTGTGCATCATCCGTTTCCTGTGGGGATATAGGGCCGGATGGACATGGCCACACTGCAGATGGGCATGGTCTGGAGCCACACCTTGCCCGGCCCGGTGAGGATCGTGTTAAACAACCCCTCGCCGCCCAGCAATGCGTTCTTCACGCCGGATACCGCCTGAATGTCCATCTGAACGCCTGCGGTAAAACCCGCCACATTGCCGGTGTCCACCACCAGCTGTTCACCGGGGCCAAGCTCATACTCCACCAATTCGCCATCGATCTCCACGAAGGCCATACCCCGGCCGGACAGCTTCTGCATGATGAAGCCCTCGCCGCCGAAAAGCCCCACACCGATTTTCTTCTTGAAGTGGATGGACAGCTCCACCCCGGCCTCAGCGGCAAGGAAGGCGCTCTTCTGCAGGATCATCTCCCGGCCCGGACCGATCTCCACGGCCTTGATTTGGCCGGGGAAGCTGGAGCCGAAGGTGATCATACCCTGGCCCCTGGCCGCATAGATGTTCTGGAACATGCTCTCTCCGGAAAACGCCTTGGCGAACATCTTGCCCAGACCACCGCCCCGGGTATCCATCTGCATATTGGGGGTCATCCAGACCATGGAGCCCTTTTCGGTGATCATCTGCTCGCCGCTCTCCAGCTGACAGACCACGATGGGGAACGAACCACCTTTGATCTCATAACGCATATTCAGTACCTCCTATAATTCTGTGTTTATATCCTGATGCAGGACTTCATAATTCCTGCTGCTATACCGATCATGGCTACGGGAATGATCAGGATGGCGCCGCCCACAAACAGCAGAAAGACAATCAGCATGGGCAGGGCAAGCACGATGAGAATACCTGCAATGATTTTCGCCATGCCCCAGGTGAGCTTCAGCGCCAGACTGATAGCTTTGATCAGCAGCCAGACAAAAACAATAACGGATAGCAACTCAAACATTTCTTTTCCTTTCAATCAGCGCTCAAAGCCCTTATATCGGGTGCCCTGGTGAGTCAGCATACCCCGGTCACCGATTTCCAGCTCTTGATACTCGTACCGCTTGACACGAAGCTCGATCTGCTCACCATCTTGGGTCTCGAATGTAATGTGATAGGAGTGACTATGATGATGGTGTCCGTTGCTGTGGTGATGATGTGTTTTTCTTCGCTTATCCACGATAGTGGCAGATCCCGTCAGAACGGGAGAGTTCTCGTTCTCGATGAACTGGCCGATACCCTTGGCAATGATATAGAAAAACACGACAAACCAAATGATAACGAATATCTGCATTCTGATCCTCCAATGTTCTGTAAAAGGGGCCCCACTTCATCGTGAGGCCCCTATGTCTATGTGAAGTTTTGGCTCAACAGCCTTGATTCCGAGGGCTTCGGCGTAAGCTGGGTTTTTCCTGATCTTATCCAGAAGCCGAATGATCAGGATTCGTTCTCTCGCAATCAAAGGGACCACTTCCTTTGCTTAGATGTGGAAATCTGCCTCCTGCTTATGGCTCTATTGTACCTTTGTGCTGCCCGGAAATAAATGGCTGTGTCAGCAAAATAAGAGGGTATAATTCTTCGTCTGGAGAAAAATAAAGGCTGATCAGACCTGCTTGCCTTTCAGAGCGTTATACTGCTCTATATCAATGACTCCGGTGGCCAGCATCTTTTCTGACCACAGCTGCAGCGTCTCCACGGTGATGGAGATGCGCTCCAGCGCCTCCTGTATGTAGATGAAATCCGCCAGTTCATCACCGGAGATACGCCCGTCCGCCGTGATCTCGATAAGCCGCTCCTTTTGCCTGTGCATGGAGTTCAGGGAAGCCAGCATCTCCAGCACAATCTGGGACAGGTCCTTGATCTGAATCTCCGGCACATACTGCTGCCCGATGGGACACTGATTGGCGCAGTAGTAGTTGCAAAGGTTGGGCTGCCGGTATTTCTCCGCCATGGTCAGTACCTCGTCCGGATAGGGCAGGGATCGTTCGTTCTCGATCTTCTCGATACGCTCCGGGGAGATGGTCTCCAGTAGTTCGCTGGCCGACTCTCGGGTGAGCTTCAGGCTCTCTCTGGTCAGCTGGTAGATGTTCTTGTTTTCTTTTGTGGATACTCTGGCCATGTTCAACTTCCTCGCCTTTCATCATGCGTATCATCATTATACGAGTTAGCGACAAAAAACGCAACTGCCACCACGCGAAGAAAACTATATCATTGTAATGCCGTTTTTGGCAATTCTTATCTCCTTTTTGTGTGTGCTTATTGGGCAGTTCTCTTGAAACGCAAAAAATCCCGCACAGCAGCCGTGTAACCTGCCGTGCGGGAAGTTGACCCTTTATTCTGCGATCAGACGATCCGTTTTAATGGCGTAAGCATATGCTTCTGCGCTGACTTTTCTCAGGTAGGCCAGCGGCATGAGCTTGTCCACCGTCAACTTTTCACCGGCAAATGCCGCAGCATCCTCAATTCGCTCATAGTCATTGCCTGTCAGCAGGCACGCCGCCATATACATTACCTTAGTTGCTCTGGTGGCGGCGATCTCCGGGCTGTAGTTTTCTGCGTAGATATGGCCGCGCAGATCACGGATGCCCTTCACATACAGAGGATATTCCTCAGCCTCGGTTTTTCCTCGGGACGCAAGGCAAAGCGCTGCATCGAATGTATCCCGAAGGCAGTCTTCCACACTGGCATCGCTGCCGCGGTATGCAAGTTCTGCCTTGGCAATTTCCGTGTATGTATGGTGCACTTTCGCAGTGTCCTCAAAGATATCAAGCAGAGAGGTCACATCGTAAAACTGTTTCATGACCTCCATATCCTTGCCGTCATTGAGGAGAATACCGGTGGTGTGGGGTGCAAATGCGGTGAGTTTATCCGCCAGGATACAATCTGCGCTGGGGATCTGTACTGCCAGATATTCCGGCTGCGTTTGCAGCAGCTCGTTTCGGATTTCCTTGCTGATAAGCTCAGCATAATGGTTTTCCTCGAACAGGACGTCCAAGAGGATATACAACGGCTTATGGTTTACCGGGGAATCATAGGTAAACTTGAAATGGCGCTTTTCGATATTATTTTTTCCGATGCGTTTTTGTTCTTCCGCACTCTGGAAAGGGAATATCTTGGATGCCTCTTCGATAAAGGCATCCAGATCCGTTCCGGGCTCCACGATGATATCAATGTCAGTGGACAACCGGCGCGGACGGTTCATCAGGAGCATCAGGCAGGTACCGCCCTTGAAAATGAAAGGCATACCCACACGGGCCAGAGCCTCCAGCAGGCCAAAGGCGTAGACCGCACGCTCCAGCAGGACAGGATCTCGCTTACTGGTTTTCTGAAGTTCACGGATATGCTCTTCCGCAAAACTGATTGGCTGTATCATGTCATTACTCCGTTCTTAGCGTAATATTTGTCTTTTCCCGGATCAGCGCCTTCAGCTGTTTCTCGGCACCGCGGCGCTTGGCATAGCGGAACAGGCAGCTCTCGTCGATCACATAACCGGAAAAAGTCCCTTCAAGGATTGCCGGATATTCGCTCTTGCTGATCACTTCCTGCAGCAGAGAGTCAGAAACCAAATCCACCAGCAGCTTTTCAAGCCGGGTGTGCCAGGCCTCCTCAATTCCCCTTGGTGCCTCAGTAACCAGCTTGTTTAATACGATCATGCCATCATACCAATACTGGTGATACAGCTCGGGTGTCGGGTCGAGCAGCACCTTGCCGGGGAATTGCTCCTTGAGCAGGTCAAAAACAAAGTCAATGATATCATCCTCCACGGAGAGGAAAAGAACGTTGTGGGCCAGCTGATGATTGACAAATTCGTTGAGCTGCACCAGTTCAAAAATGGTAAACTCCACCGCAGGGAACGCTTCCCGAAGGGCCTGTGCGACTGTGTTAGCCTCCTCTGAGTATTCATGCCGATAACTGCTCATCTTATTTCCGGAGACACAATACGCATTCCGACCGACGCGAACGACCTCTCCGCTTTTTACCAGGCCACGCAGTCTCTTGCGCATAGCCTCTTCTCCAAGCGGGCAGCCACTGTCCTGATTGGTCATAAAGAAATCTCCAAAACTAAAACTCTTCATGCCGGCCAATGCCGTCAGATGAACCTGATTGAACATGATAATCACCTCGCAAACCGTCCCATTTCGGCAATAAATACTCGTTATTGCCGTTTTGGTACAATTACATTATAGCGCTTTTCCTCGTTTCGTCAATACTATTTCGGCAATAGAGGATGTTTACTGCCGAAATAGTACCGCAAACACGAGAATAGTATTGCCCTTCAAAAGCATTTTATTCGCGAAGCCGGAGTTGGTTGCATCGAAAGGTGAAACCATATTTCACCATACCTGAAGCAAAATGCTTGGAGGATTCTGTTATAATGGTTTTAAGAGGAGGTGCAGCATGTATAGCATATCGGAATTTGCAGGCTTGTTGGTCAAGCAGGCCCGGGAAGAGAAGCAATGGGATCAGCAGTATCTGGCTGATGAGCTGGATATTGATATCCGCACGCTCAAGAAAATAGAAGCAGGCAAATCAGACATATCATTTGACACACTGAGCAGTCTGATCCATCTGCTTGAAATCTCACCGAAAATCCTGTTCTATGCTGATCGCACAGAAACCGGCGTGGAGATGGATAAGATATTTCGTCAGCTGATGCGCTTTTCTCCGGACAATATCCAGATGATCTGCGATTCAGCCCATTACATCCGGGCCTGGAAGGATGCCAACGGTGATGACTACCCTTTGGAACAATAAAGCATGACCGTTAAGAGAGATCCCTGCGCCGGAGAATACCAGCGCAGGGATTTCATTACACTTACCACTTGCTCATGATCTTACCATACATCTGCAGCTTTTCATCTTCGTAGCGGACTTCCCAAACATATCGGAGACTACGGCATCCAACGTCAGATTGCACACAGTGAAAGCGTTCTGGAAACGATTCTTTTCACTGGAACGCATGGATACGAGCTTACTTCGATAGCGGGTGAACTCGCGGAGAATACGGATATCCTTACTTGGAATGTAACTGCTGGGAACTAAGCCCATACGAAACAGATTGCCGACGACGTACAGTTTGAGGTTGTCGGTATCTCTGACATTCGGGAAACCGACGATTACCCCGGCATCCGGGTCGCGCTGAAAGCGAACTATCCGCCGATCAGCGTACCTCTGACGGTGGATGTCACCACGGGCGACATGATAACGCCCCGCGAGGTGGAATACACATTCTCCCTGCTGTTCGATAACCGCACGATCAGTATTCTTGCCTATAACCTTGAAACGGTTTTGGCGAAAAAGCTGGAAACTGTGCTGTCCCGCAACATTGCGAATACCCGTCCGAAAGATTATTACGACGTACATATCCTGTACGCACTGCGCGGCGCGGAGTACGACAAAGCGACGCTGCGCCGGGCGCTGGAACGGACGACGCAGAAACGCGGTAGCGGCATGATCCTGACAGACTACCCGGAAATTATGAAAGAGATCCGCGAAAGCGATACGCTCCGCAAGCTGTGGGAGAAATACAGCCGCGAGTAACCGTGTGCATTTCATGCGGGTTCCTTACAGAGATCCGGGTAGTTTCATGCTCCGTTTGTCAGTTACCTTTGTTCACCCTGGGACACTTGTTAGTGTTGAAAAAAGAACGTTTTTCGGATACTATATAGGTGAGAGCGGCAAAAAAAGCGGTACTTTTATTCGTGCAATAGGGGCGCTGGTATGATAAAAGGAGTTGGCAGCAAGGAGTATCGCTAAAATGAGAGCGTTTCGGTAAACGATCTCGTTGGCATTGACTGCGGGCATATCTCGAATTACACCTATTGCCGAAGCCCGGAAGCGTCCTGCTTTCGCGGACTCGGTATGCTTTCCGCAAACCTGACTATTATAGCGCCCATAGCGGGCCTTGCCCGCGTATGCGCACAGCCATGCCGGCTGTGCGCATTTTTTTATTTCTGCCGAGCCCCTCCGTTTTTGAAAAATGGTTTTACCAAATCTTTCAGAAACGGAGGGTGAAAAATGTACTTTAATCAGGTCAAATTCGGGTGTCGGCTGAGGAATCTGCGGAAACAACGGAGGATGACGCAAGAGGCATTGGCGGGATCGCTCAATATCAGCATAGATCATCTCAGTAAAATCGAACATGGCAAACGCGGTGTGTCCATCGATCTGCTGCTGGATATCTCCGAAGCGTTGGATGTCTCTCTCGATTATCTGCTGAAAGGGACGATACACACCTCGCTTCAGATGAAGGATCTGATTGGACGGATGCAGGAACTCCACGACCAAATGGCGGCAATTTATGAAAACCCGTTCTGACAGTCCGGGTTTTTGCCCCAAAACCCGGACTACCCCGCCATACAAAAATCCTTTTGGCAGAGTTACAATTTACTCAAGCCAAAGACGACGGCTTTTCGTACCTTGAAAAACACTGCCCCCGGCAGTCATATCCGGCGACGAATAACGTCGGCTGACGGCCCCCTGACGAGGGGGAACAGCGATGCGGCGGGTGCGCGAAGACCACCTGCATCGGACAATCGTCCGATGTCAACGAACGGCCTTTAAGGTGCAGAGCGAAACTCATCCAGCCAAAAGCAGATGCGGCGATCTGTCTTGCGATGATCCCGTCAGCCCTGAACAAACAGCCTGTCCAGCCACAGATGCAAGCAATGGGGGCAGCTCGAGAGATCCTCGGGAGGTGAGAGTCCTGTTGGGCGCTGCCAAGCGCCGGTTCGTTCAGCCGCCCACGGTCCGGGGAGTAGTGTCGAATAGGACTGAACAAAGGATTATTTCAAAAGCAGCGGGAGCCGCCAGCATGAAGGGCAATGCAGCATGCTGCCAAAACCATGTGCGGCGGCTTCCGCTTTCATAAATATGAGGAAAGCATTATGAATACCAATATAGACTATCTGGGTCTGCTGGCCCTTCTGCGCCGCTTGCTGGCATTGGAGCTGATCAACGATTCAGAGGCAAAAAAGATCGCCGTGCGGCTGCGCGTGGATATGGGCGCGGACATCGCGGTTTTTCTCTGATTTTTCTCTTTTGGGTATGGATATTTTTGGACTTCAATGATATTGTGTGTTGCTGAACAGGGGGTGACAGTGGAATGAGCGGCAAGGAAAAAGCGAAAGGCTCGCTGGCGCTGGCAGCGCCGAGAGTTATTACGATCCCGGCAAATGTTCCGGAAATTGGACGAAAGCTCCGCGTGGCGGCCTACGCCCGCGTCAGCTCTAATTCCGACGATCAGACGCATTCCTTCGCGGCGCAGAATGCCTACTTCTCCAAGCTCATCGCAGGAAATCCAAATTGGGAATTGGCAGATATCTACGCTGACAAGGGCGTCACCGGCACTTCCATCGACAAGCGGGAGGACTTCTTGCGGATGATGGAGGACTGCAGAAAGGGACGCATCGACCGCATCCTTGTAAAGTCCATCTCCCGCTTCGGTCGCAACACAAGAGAGAGCCTGGAAGCAGTGCGGGAACTGGCGGGGCTCGGCGTCATCGTCCTGTTCGAGGAACAGAAGATCGACACGGCGGAGACCACCGGTGAGATGCTCACCGCTAGTAGTATGCTTCCAACCAAGACAGGAGCGGCCTTCGTTTTTTTATCTCTGAGCTAAGAGGTGCGTTTTCAAAAGCACGTTCTCTAAGGCTCTATGGTCTTCATGTAACTGCCACCAACAGGGCTTCAGAAAGCAGAGAACATTCTCCGCCCATCGATAGTCCTCTGGCTTCAGCGTTTCCAATGCAGCGCTGCGCTGGAATGCCGTGTTGCGCTTCCGCAGGTTGGCATCCACGCTGGCCCGATCCAGATATAAGTTCAGAAAGCCGCAGACGATGGCAGCTTCTTCCGTTGTATAGAACATGCTTTCCCTCCCATTCCGCAAACAGGCATCATTGTAACACGGTGCTCTTGTTTTGAAAATGGGCTGTTTCCACAAGTTTTCTCTCAAAAGTTTGTTGCAAACAGTTGTTCGATTTACGACGGCGTGCTATACTGATAGACACTAAGGACGAGGAGGCGCGCTATGCAGCAGAGCGGACGGACATATATTGCCATTGACTTAAAATCGTATTATGCGTCCGTCGAGTGCATGGAGCGCGGTCTTGACCCGATGACGACCAATCTGGTCGTAGCAGATCTTAGCCGCACGGAGAAAACCATTTGTCTCGCGGTATCGCCTTCTCTGAAGGCATACGGTATTTCCGGCAGAGCACGGCTCTTTGAAGTGGTCGAGCGCGTCAAGGAGGTCAACGCCGAACGTCGGCGCAAAGCAGGCGGCAATCTTTTTGAAAAGAGCTGCGATGCCCATGAGCTGGCAGTTGACCCGTCACGCGCGGTTGGCTATCTTGTCGCGCCGCCGCAGATGGCGAAATACATTCAGATCAGCACGCAGATCTACAATGTCTATCTCAAATACATCGCGCCCGAGGACATCCACGTCTACTCCATCGACGAGGTGATGATGGATGTGACCAGCTACCTCGAGACGTATCATATGACCGCCCGCGAGCTGGCGAAGACCATGATCCTCGATGTGCTGCGCACCACGGGCATCACGGCCACGGCGGGCATCGGCAGCAATCTCTATCTCTGCAAGGTCGCTATGGACATTATGGCGAAGCATGTGCAGCCGGACAAAGATGGCGTCCGCATTGCGGAGCTTGACGAAATGAGCTACCGTGAGCAGCTTTGGGCGCACCGCCCGCTGACAGATTTCTGGCGTGTTGGGCGCGGTTATGCAAAGAAGCTGGAAGCCATCGGCATCTACACCATGGGCGATGTTGCAAGATGCTCCATCGGCAAGCCGAACGAATACTATAATGAAGAACTGCTCTATCGGATGTTCGGCATCAACGCTGAGCTCCTCATCGACCACGCATGGGGCTGGGAGCCGTGCCGTATGCAGGATATCAAGGCATACCGGCCGGAAACGAACAGCGTCTGCTCTGGACAGGTTCTCCAATGCCCGTATTCCTTTGAGAAAGCACGGTTGGTTGTACGGGAGATGGCGGAGGCCGTCGCGCTGGATCTGTTGGAAAAGAAACTGGTAACGGATCAGCTGACCCTGACAGTGGGATACGACATTGAAAACACCGCAGGCGGCAGCTACCACGGCGAGACCGTGACAGACCGCTATGGCAGGAAGATCCCCAAGCACACCCACGGAACAGCAAATCTGCCGAGAAAAACATCTTCGGCCCGGAGCATCACGGACGCCGTTCTTGGCGTTTATGATACAAAGGTCAATCCGAAGCTGTCTATTCGGAGACTTACTATCACCGCCAATCGGCTGGTGGGCGAAGATACGGTACAGCAGGAGTCGGAAGCCCCGGTACAGTTCAACCTGTTCGATAATATCGAGGTACAGGAGCAACGGCTGCGGGAGGAAACGGCTCAGTTGGAGCGGGAGCGTAAAATTCAGGAAGCCATGCTCGACATTAAAAAGAAGTTCGGCAAAAACGCCATTTTGAATGGCGGAAGCTATCTGGATGGTGCCACCGCCAAAGAACGGAATAAGCAGATTGGAGGGCATAAGGCTTGAGCGGAAAATATGAAGACATTATCCATTTGCCCCATCCGGATTCGCCAAAACATCCGCGAATGTCCCTCCATGACCGTGCGGCGCAGTTCTCTCCCTTTGCCGCTTTGACTGGTCACAGCGCCGCCATTGCGGAAACCGGGCGGCTGACGGATCAGCGTGTAGAAATGGACGAATATGAAATGGCGCGAGTGGACGCGGAATTGCAGCGCCTCCAGGAGCTGCTTCCCGGCGGGCCCACTGCGTCCATCACCTACTTTGTGCAGGATGAACGGAAGAACGGCGGCAGCTACCAAACTGTCACCAGATCGGTCAAGCGGATCGATGCAGTCAGCGGTATGATCCAGATGACAGACCGGCAGCTCATTCCCATTGCGGATGTTTTCAGCATTGAGATCATCCCATAAAAAAGAAATATCATAACGAAAACTCCCAAACCCGTTCATTATAGAGCAGGCTTGGGAGTTTTCATTATAACTGAAATCAAATTACAGAAGGAGGAGACAGAATGAATCCAAACGCAGATTATCTCGGCATCGTTACCATGCTTCGCAGCCTGCGGGAGCAGGGACTGGTCAGCGGCAGTGAAGCAAAAAAGATCGCCGCGCGACTGATGGTACAGCTTGGCGCGGACATCATTATTTCTCTTTGATTTTTCACTTTTAGGTATAGCTATTGCGGATGCTTCATGGTATTGTGTGTTGCTGACAGGAGGTGACAGCAAATGAGCGGCAAGGAGAAAACCAACGGTTCTCTGGCCATGGCCCCGCGGGTCATTACGATTCCTGCAGCAAGTCAAGAAAACACCAGAAAGCTCCGCGTGGCGGCATACGCCCGCGTCAGCTCCAACTCCGAGGATCAGAAGCACTCCTTTGCCGCACAGAACGCCTACTACTCCAAGCTCATCACAGGCAACCCCGATTGGGAACTGGCAGACATTTACGCAGATCAGGGCATCACCGGCACATCCATAGACAAGCGGGATGACTTTCTGCGGATGATGGAGGACTGCCGGAAAGGGCGTATTGACCGCATCCTTGTGAAGTCCTCCTCACGTTTTGCTCGCAATACCAAAGAGAGTCTGGAAGCGGTGCGAGAATTGGCTGCGCTGGGCGTCAGCGTCTACTTCGAGGAACAGAACATCGACACCGCGCAGGTATCCGGAGAAGTTCTTATCGCCATGTTCGCAGCATTGGCTCAACGGGAAAGTGAAGCTATCTCCGAGCGAATGCGGTGGAGTTACCGGACTCGAATCGACAAGGGCAGATTTTCCACCAATAAAGCACCGTTTGGTTACATGCTGGCAGATGGACGATTGGAAATCAACACGGAAGAAGCAGAAGTTGTCAAAGAAATTTTTGATATGTCCTTGCAAGGAGAGAGCATCTCGGATATAGCAAAGAGAGTCAGTAAAATGGATATCCCTACGAGAGATAAGACTTCGTATTGGCAGGGGAGTTCTATCCTGTATATTCTCCATAATGAAAAATACGCAGGGGACTGCTTACTGCAAAAAACATATACGGCGCAAGAACTGCCGAGATTTAGAAAACGAAATCTCGGTAAGTATCGGCAGGTCTTTGTAAAGCAATCTCATCCGGCTATTATAGAGCGCGAAAAGTTCGAAAGGGTTCAGGAACTGCTAAAAAGAAAAAGAATAGCATTTGCTGGTGATAGCGTGTCAACACCGTTCAGCAAAAAGATAAAGTGTGCGGAATGCGGTTCCACATTTCGGCTTAAAAAAGTACGAGGGAAGAACTACTGGACATGCATGGCACACGAGAAAGATGTACATAAGTGCAGTATGCTGCCGCTTCCGGAGGAACAGGTATTGCAGGCGTTCCTTCGACTGTACTACAAACTCAAATACTACGGTATAGGAGTACTTACACAACTCATCTCTGACTTCCACGCTGCCAAAACCGGCAGCCTTCTCTGGAGCGAAAACATCGTGGAGATTAACAAACAAATATCAGATATTGCCAGTCAGGAACGACTTTTGACCCAGCTCAAGCAGCAGGGCAGCGTCGATCCTGACATTTTTATATCCCGCGGCAATCTGCTTGCGGAGCGCCGCCGGGAACTAAAGCTCCAAAAGGAACGCATCCTGCGGTCTGAGGAGGATCATACCATCCAGCAAACACAAGACCTACTGGATGTTCTCGAAAGCGGACCGGACTGGCTGGATGACTTCGATGAGCAGCTATTCAGCGACCTGGTCGAGAAAATCGTGGTCGTGGACAATGAAAAACTGCGCTTCCGGCTTCTCAACGGGTTGGAGGTCACAGAAAAAATAGAAAGGACGCAAAGATAATGGGAAATCGAAAACAGCCATTTGGCTACAAGATGGAGTTTGGCGAGATCGTGCCGCAGCCGCAGGAGGCAGAAACGATACGGAGCATCTACCTGCAATACCTTGCCGGAGCTTCCTTCAAGCAGCTTACCGAGCAGCTTCAGGCGGAGGATGTTCCCTACGATGTGGACAAGCCTTGGAACAAAAATATGGTAGCACGGATTTTAGAGGATGACCGATACATTGGTGAGAAGTATTTTCCTGCGCTCATCCCGACGGAGCAATTCCACGCTGCCCAGGAACGCAGAAAAGAGATGCGCCCTGAGTATAAGCAGACACCTGCGCAAAAGGAGTTGCGCAAGCTGTGCGGCGGCATCGTACCCGACAGCGTAGCACGAAGAGTCCTCAAGATACTGAATCAGGTGGTCGATGATCCGCAGCTCATTAAGATAGAATCATCCGGTGTTCCCACCACGGAAGACATCAGGCAACGCCGGCTGGAACTGGACAAGTTGCTGCAGACACCTCCTGTGGATGAAGAAATCGCACGCCAAAAGGCAATGGAGTTGGCGGTACTGACCCTTGTGAGCGTGGAGATGGAGGAATACGAAGCCCGCCGGCTCCGCAGCATCTTCGGGAAGCAGGCAAAGATGCGGGAACTGGATGCAAACCTTCTACGGCAGAATGTCCGGAAAATCACTTATGGCAGTAAGACGGTCAAAGTCCTGCTGAAAAATAATCAAGTCTTAGAGGAGTGTGATGATGCATGACGCAGACCCGCCCTGAACCGAAGGTCATTATCATCCCTGCAAAGGAGGAATCGCCGCAGGATCAGGAAAAGAAGAAAAATCTCCGGGTAGCTGCATACTGCCGTGTGTCCACCAAAAAAGATGAACAGCTTGGCAGCTATGAAAACCAGAAAGCATACTACACGGAAAAGATCATGGCAAATCCCAACTGGACGATGGCGGATATCTTCGCGGATGAGGGTATCACCGGTACCTCCGCCTGCAAGCGCAAGAATTTTCTTTGCATGATCCGGCAGTGCAGGAAGGGCAAGATCGACATGATTTTTGCCAAATCGGTATCCCGCTTCGCCCGCAACACCGTGGACACTCTGAGTTATACCCGCGAGCTGCGCAGCATGGGCATCCCGGTCCTCTTCGAGGAGCAGAATATCAACTCCATCTACCCGGAGAGCGAATTCCTCATCACCATCCACGGCGCCTTCGCACAGTCCGAAAGCGAAGGGATATCCTCCCGCGTCAAATGGGGCAAGCATCAGGCGATGCGGACGGGAAAGGCAAACATCCAGTATAAGACCCTGCTGGGGTACGAAAAAGGACCTGACGGAGAGATGGTGGTCAACGCAGAGCAGGCGGAGACTGTTCGAAAGATTTACGAGCTGTACCTATCCGGTCAGACGCTGCGCAATATCAAGGAAACCTTGGAAACAGGCGGATTCAAGAATTCGGCAGGAACGACGGAATGGACAACCTCCAATCTGCGGACGATTCTCTCTGATGAAAAATACTGCGGTGACGTCCTGCTCCAGAAGACCTTCATTCGGGACTGTATCAGCAAAAAGGTTATCAAGAATACCGGGCAGCTTCCCATGTACCTGATTCAAAATCATCATGAAGCCATCATCCCGCGAGAACGGTTCGATGCGGTTCAGATTGAATTGGCGCGTCGCCGGGCCCAGACCGGCGGCACGAAAAAGAGCGCCCCCACAGGTATGAGCCGCTACAGCGGCAAGTACGCGCTCAGTGGTCTGCTGTTCTGCGGCGAGTGTGGCACAGCATACCGCAGAGTGGTGTGGACGCAGCACGGTGAGAAACGTGCCGTATGGCGCTGCAGCAGCCGATTGGATTATGGCAAGAAATACTGCAAAGAATCTCCAACGCTGGACGAATCGCCGCTCCAGCAGGCGGTGCTGGCAGCCATCAATGCCTCCATGTCGGGGCGCAAGGTGCTGGCGGACCAGCTTGTGGATGCGATGGAGCAGGAATTGGCTCCGGTCCCCGGTGAGAGCATGAGCCTTGGAGACATTGAGCGAGCGGTCACAGAGTTGGGCAAACAATTCGATACGCTTCTGGCAGAGGCGGCAAATGGTGACGCGGACGAATACGCCGAGCGTTTCCGTGCCATCTCCACCACGATGGAAGAACTGAAGCGCCGAAAAACAGCTATCCTTAGTATCCGACAGGAAGAGGAGCAGATCAGCCGTCGTATCCATGCGGCAGCCTCGGCAATGGCCGCGGCGACTGTGGGAATCACAGAATGGGATGACGGTGTGGTCTATCAGATGCTGGAAAAGGTCACGGTTCTGGCGGGCAACCGCATTAAGGTTACCTTCCGCAATGGCGTAGAAATCGAACAGACCGTAGACCAACCTAAGAGGAGGAAATTCGCATGATCTATGTGACCGGAGATACCCACGGAAACTTCCGGCGCTTCCAGCCGGAATACTTCCCGGAGCAAGCTGGGATGACGAAGAACGATGTGGTCATCATCGCAGGAGACTTCGGCGGCGTGTGGTTTGGCGACAGCCGCGACGATGAAACGCTGGACTGGCTGGAACGTCTGCCCTTCACGCTTGCCTTCGTCTGCGGCAACCATGAAAACTATGACGCGCTGGAACGATATCCGGTGGACGATTGGCACGGTGGCAAGGTACACCGTATTCGTCCTCATGTGCTGCACCTGACGCGCGGCCAGATCTTCGAGCTGGAGGGCTGCCGCTTCTTCACCATGGGCGGCGCAAAAAGCCACGACATCGAGGATGGGATTCTGGAGCCGGATACCTCGGATTTTGAGCGAAGGCTCACGATGCTCCAGCGCAAACCAAGAGCGAGATACCGCATCAACCACATCTCGTGGTGGGCGCAGGAGCTGCCCTCCGATGAGGAATATGCCGAGGCGCGGCGAAACCTCGACGCGGTCAGCTGGGCGGTGGACTACATCATCACCCACTGCGCGCCCACCAGCATCGCCCTCGCGGGGAGCCGCCACAACGAGGCGGACCGGCTTACGGACTTCCTGCAGGAGGTGCAGGAAAGAGCAAAATACCACTACTGGCTGTTCGGCCACTATCATGACAACAAAGCCGTTAACGAAAAGCACATCCTGCTGTGGGAGCAGATCGTGCGAGTCATCTGAAGCAGGTCAAAGCAGAGAAGAACACGGTGAAGCCGCCGTGCTTTTCTCTGCTTTGAGCGTTGATCAGGCGCATCGCGTCGGAAAGGAGAAAGCCCATGAATATCCGCAAGCCAACAGACTACACCGCCATGTTTGCCGCACTGGACGCGCTCATGGCAGCGCAGCTCCCGCAGATGGAATTGTACCGCGAGATCGGCCGGCTGGTCAGCCGCAGGAGCGAAAAAGGCGCGGCTGTCGCAGCGTCGGAATACCTGCAAGCGGCCTATCCCACAGCCGAGGGCTTTTCTCCCCGCAATGTGCGCCGTATGCGCGTGTTTTACGCAGCCTACGAGGAATCCCCTGAAATCATACGGCTGGCGATGAGCCTCGGCTGGACGCGGAATGTGGCGATTTTGGAGGGATGCGGCAGCAACGAGGAACGGTCCTGGTACATCCGAGCCGTCCTGTGTTTCGGATGGAAGAAAGGCAAACTACTGGAAGCCATAGAATCTCAGGCGTGGCTGCATTCTTCTCTCGACGCGCAGGCAATTTCCTGCTATACTGAGGAAAAAGAAATATCTCAGGAGAGCGAGTGCGATGACGAAAATACTTTTTGTGTGCCTGGGCAATATCTGCCGCAGCCCCATGGCCGAGTTCGTGATGAAGGATTTGGTGAAGAAGGCAGGGCTTGCCTCACAATTCCATATCGAATCGGCGGCCACCAGCCGGGAGGAGATCGGCAACCCGGTCTATCCTCCGGTACGGCGCAAGCTGGCGGAGCACGGGATCTCCTGCGACTGCCACGCGGCGCGGCAGCTCACGAATCAGGACTACGACAAGTACGATCTGCTGATTGGCATGGACAGCGCCAACCTGCGGAATATGCATCGCATCTGCGGCGGCGACTTTGCTGGCAAGCTGCGCCTCCTGATGGACTATACCGACCACCCCCGCGATGTTGCCGACCCGTGGTACACGGGCGATTTTGAGGCAACCTGGCAGGATGTGCTGTCGGGATGCCAGGGACTACTGAGAGAATTATTGCAGGAGCGAGGTGAACAGAATGGATAACGAGCTTCAAACGAACTATACAACAGAGCAGACCTATCATTCAATCCGCCATTCCATTGTGTCTGCACAGCGCAGTTTGTGCACAGCAGTAAACTCCGCAATGGTGACGGCCTATTGGGAAATCGGTGAGCAGATTTACAAAGCCTGCGGAGAAAATGACCGCGCAGGATATGGCAAAAAGCTGCTGCAGTACCTGTCCGCACATCTGACAGCGGAATTCGGGAAAGGATTTGACGAGTCAAATTTGCGAAAAATGCGCCAGTTCTACTGCGCATATCCAATTCGAGACACACTGTGTCCTGAATTGAGCTGGTCGCACTACCGACTACTGATGCGCGTTCCCAATGAGAAAGAGAGAGACTTCTATGCGGAAGAATGTGCGAAGTCCGCATGGAGCGTCCGGCAGCTTGAACGGCAGATTCACACGATGTACTATCAGCGCATCTTGGCAAGCCAGGATAAATCGCTTGTCGCTGCTGAGATACAAACGACGGAGCCAAAACCGGAATATGAAAAAATCATCAAAGACCCCTATGTAATGGAGTTCCTGCAAATCCAACCGGATACGCATGTGTATGAGGGAGAATTGGAGCAGGCATTGATTGACCACCTGCAACACTTCCTGCTGGAGCTGGGACGAGGCTTCTCCTTTGTAGCTCGACAGAAGAAGTTTACGCTGGATGGCCAAAGCTTTTTCATCGACCTTGTGTTTTACAATTACATCCTAAAATGTTTCGTGTTGATTGACCTGAAGATGGGACAGCTTACGCATCAGGATCTCGGTCAGATGCAGATGTACGTCAACTACTATACTCGTGAGTTGATGAACGAAGGAGATACACCGCCGATTGGCATTGTCCTCTGCGCCGATAAAAGTGATGCTGTTGTAAAGTACACTTTGCCGGAGGATAATCACCAGATTTTCGCATCCAAGTATTTTACCTATCTGCCGACAGAGGAAGAACTGAAGCGAGAACTGCGGCTGGATGAGTTCCAAAAGCTGGACGAGTAATATCTGCGTTGAATTCGACCGGGGGTTCGAATAGCGTCAGTAGTACCTCAAAAAAATTGCGAGTATTTTTTGCCGGAAATTTGCAAGCCGTTGCGGTACAAGGATTCCAAGGCAAAATATCCGAATTGAAGCCGCCTGACAGAATGTGTTGATGAAAGATGCAGCACAGAAAACTCTGCACGAAAGTGTGGAGTTTTCACATATTTATTGGCTTTTTCACTGAAAAAAGTTAGAAAAACAGGTTTTATCAAAAAGTCAGTTTTTCTCCGCAACAGGCGACATTTTAGAGATGCAGCCGGTCGTTTTTATGAACTGGTGTGACTCGAACGCCAGGGCTTCAAAAAAGAACAAACCGACAGGCCACCGATCTCTCCCTCACGGGGAGCAGGTCGATGGCCTTTTTTCGTCTCCAATGGTGCTTATGTTGCTTCTGCTTCGCTTGTGTGTCATTCCCTGGTGGTATTGGTAATAGCTTTCTCGTAACCTTTCGGGTATAAAACTTATAATCACTTATAAGAAGTGAGGTTCTGAAAACTCTGCAGGTGACTGAATTTTAAGAACTTATGGGAGCTTATGAGGACTTATGAGCTGCGTGATTATTTTAACGTTAATTATTTAACGGATATGTAAAAAAATTAACGATCCCTTTGTGGGAAGTGCAGAAAATCCGCCGGAAGGGGAAAATGTCCTTGCTTAATAGTGGGGGAGACCGTATAATACTAAGCAGGTGAAACTGGCCTTGACGGAATGCTTTCCGGTCAGCGGCCCCCCATAATCACATAAATTACAGGAGGACAATTACATGAAAGTAGCGATTTTCGGCGCCGGCACCATGGGCAGCGGCATTGCTCAGGTTTTCGCGGCTAAGGGCCACACTGCCCTGATGTATGCAAGCTCTGTGGCTTCCGCTCAGAAGCACAAGGATAAGCTGGCTGCTTCTCTGGCCAAGCGCGTGGCCAAGGGCAAGATGACCCAGGAGGCTGTGGACGCTCTGCTGGCCAACATCCTGGTGGAGGAGAAGTCCGCCTGCGCTGACGCCGATCTGATCATCGAGTGCGTCAAGGAAGACATGGCTACCAAAAAGGAGCTGCTCTGCGAGCTGGACGAGCTGTGCAAGCCCGAGGCCATCTTCGCTTCCAACACCTCCTCTCTGTCTATCACCGAGATGGGCAACGGCCTCAAGCACCCCGTCATCGGTATGCACTTCTTCAATCCCGTTCCCAGCATGAAGCTGGTGGAGATCATCCGCGGTGCCAACACCACTCAGGAGACCTTCGACGTCATCTACAAGCTGTCTCAGGAGATCGGCAAGGATCCCGTTGAGGTTGCTGAGGCTCCCGGCTTCGTGGTCAACAAGATTCTGATCCCCATGATCAACGAGGCCATCGGCCTGGTTGAGACCGGCGTTGCCTCTGTGGAGGATATCGACAAGGCTATGCAGCTGGGCGCCAACCATCCCATGGGCCCCCTCGCTCTGGGCGACTTCATCGGTCTGGACGTGTGCCTGGCTATCATGGAGACCCTCTTCAACGAGACCGGCGACGGCAAGTATCGTCCCGCTCTGCTGCTGAAGAAGATGGTCCGCGGCGGCCTGCTGGGCCGCAAGTCCGGCAAGGGCTTCTACGATTACAGCAAGTAAATCATCCCATGACCGGGCCGCTGAAAAGCGGCCCGGTTTTTTACATTTTCAGACAATAAAACGTAAATTTTACAAGGATACTGGACCTTCCGACATATGAGACAGTTTTAGCGTTAAAAGTTTGGCAATTTTCACGAAGCGCTTTTCCTTGCCTTTCTTTCACGGCTGCGTTATAATTTTCACATAGTAAAGGTGAAGAGTGGGCACTGGGTTGCAACAGGGGCGTTGCCGCTGTTGCGATTTCTTTGAGCTTCCGGTGTTAAAAATGTAACAAAGTAATCGCTTTTTTACCAAAACTATCTCGTATTGCTTGTCCCGGAGGTCATGAAGTTCTTTAAAATGCTGACGGGAGATTGTAATAACCGAACAAGAAATTGTAGGAGGATCGAATCATGGATTTTCATCTGACAAACGAGCAGCAGATGCTCCGCAAGATGTACCGGGAATTCGCCGAGAACGAGGTCAAGCCTCTGGCTGAGGAGATCGATGAGGAAGAGCGCTTCCCCATGGAGACCGTCGAGAAGATGGCGAAGCTGGGCATGATGGGCATTTACTTCCCCAAGGAATACGGCGGCGCCGGCGGCGACGTCCTGTCCTATGCCATGTGCGTGGAAGAGCTGGCCAAGGTCTGCGGCACCACTGCTGTTATCGTTTCCGCTCACACCTCTCTGTGCTGCGCTCCCATTTATGAGAACGGCACCGAGGAGCAGAAGCGGAAGTACCTGCCCGACCTGCTGAGCGGCCGCAAGATCGGCGCGTTCGGTCTGACCGAGCCCAACGCCGGTACCGACGCTTCCGGCCAGCAGACCACCGCTGTCAAGAACGAGAACGGCGACTACGTCCTCAACGGCAGCAAGTGCTTCATCACCAACGGCAACGTGGCCGATACCTTCGTGGTGTTCGCCATGACCGACAAGTCCAAGGGCAACCACGGCATCTCCGCCTTCATCGTTGAGAAGAGCTTCCCCGGTTTCTCCACCGGTAAGCACGAGAAGAAGATGGGTATCCGCGGCAGCTCCACCTGCGACCTGATCTTTGAGGATTGCATCGTGCCCAAGGAGAACCTGCTGGGCAAGGAAGGCAAGGGCTTCAAGATCGCTATGCAGACCCTGGACGGCGGCCGTATCGGTATCGCTTCTCAGGCTCTGGGTCTGGGCGAGGGCGCTGTCAATGAGGCTGTCAAGTACACTCAGGAGCGTGTCCAGTTCGGCCGCCGTCTGAGCCAGTTCCAGAACACTCAGTTCCAGCTGGCTGATATGCACACCCGTATGCAGGCTGCTCAGTACCTGGTGTACGCTGCCGCTATGAAGAAGCAGCTCCATGAGGATTACTCCATGGACGCTTCCATGGCTAAGCTGTTCGCTGCTGAGGCCGCTTCCGACGTGACCCGCCGCGCTGTTCAGCTCTTCGGCGGTTACGGCTACACCCGTGAGTATCCCGTGGAGCGCATGATGCGCGACGCCAAGATCACCGAGATCTATGAGGGTACTTCTGAGGTCCAGCGTATGGTCATTTCCAGCCACCTGGGCGTGAAATAAGGATAGGAGGTAAAGGTTAAAATGAAAATCATTGTTTCTATTAAGCAGGTACCCGATACCTCCGGCAAGGTGGCTGTCAATCCCGATGGTACTCTGAACCGCGCTTCCATGCAGACCATCACCAACCCCGACGATATGAACGCTCTGGAGGCTGCCCTGAAGATCAAGGATGCCACCGGCTGCAAGGTCACTGTTGTTACCATGGGTCCTCCTCCCGCTGCTGGTATGCTGCGTGAGGCTCTGGCCATGGGCGCTGACGAGGCTTATCTGGTTTCCGCCCGTGAGTTCGGCGGTTCCGATACCTATGCTACTTCCCAGATCCTGGCCGCTGCCATCAACAAGATCGGCGTGGAGAAGGACGACATCGTGCTGTGCGGCCGTCAGGCTATCGATGGCGATACCGCTCAGGTCGGCCCCCAGATCGCTGAGAAGCTGCACCTGCCCCAGATCACTTACGCTGCCGAGATCACCAAGAATGGTGACGAGGTCACCGTCAAGCGTATGCTGGAGGACGGCTACATGACCATCAAGGTCCAGACTCCCTGCCTGCTGACCTGCATCAAGGAGCTCAACGAGCCCCGTTATATGAGCGTTGGCGGCGTGTTCGAGGCTTACGGCAAGCCCCTGACCACTCTGGGCTATGAGGACCTGAAGGACGATCCCCTGATCGATGCTACCACCATCGGCCTGAAGGGCTCTCCCACCAACATCTTCAAGAGCTTCACGCCTCCCCAGAAGGGTGCTGGCATGATGCTGGAGGGTGCTGATAAGGCTACCTGCGAGAAGCTGGCCGGTATTCTGGCCGCTAAGCACATCATCTAAGAAAGGGGATAGAAAATCATGTCTAATTTCAATAGTGCTGATATCGCTGCTTTCAAGGATGTATGGGTGTTCTGCGAGCAGCGCGAGGGCAAGCTGATGCCCACCGATTTCGAGCTGATCTCCAAGGGCCGCGACCTGGCCAACGAGCTGGGCGTGAACCTGTGCGGTCTGCTGCTGGGCGGCGAGGGCATTGAGTCCGCCGCTAAGGAGCTGGGCGGCTACGGCGCCGACAAGGTCATTGTCTGCGAGAGCCCCCTGCTGGCCACCTACACCACCGACGGCTATGCCAAGGTCATCTGCGACGTGATCGAGGA